>JAABUR0100003026.1_pt1 | contig 24281 bp, 25 predicted proteins | sample 5560091 | NCBI WGS metagenome assembly JAABUR01 (sample SAMN10711879, study PRJNA513375) | rock metagenome | isolation source: Antarctica rocks | place: Antarctica: Victoria Land, University Valley sud
TTGCAAGTCCTCGCTCTCGATAGTCTTGATGTACCACGAGCTGAGTCACCCAACATACAGTTTTATTATCATACACCCAGCGGCAGGCGAATGCGTTACCGGCAAGGCTGCCGTCCACGATGACCCTCACGTATGAGCATTTGCTGCCATCGAGTAGGTATTCCGCTCGAAGTCTACCCTTACCGAGTCGTACCTGACTACCTGGTGTTTCTCAGCAAGCAAACAAAAAGTTTGAGAGCCAATTTACCAGCCTTTGCGAACTCTCCCACGACTTGTGCAGCGTGTTCATCCCAGATGCCATAGTGGTCACTGATGAGCTGTGAGGCTTCCTGAAGCATACTCTCAGTGACCTGGCTCCCATCATACTTTTCAAACAGTCGCTTCTCCATGTTCAAGCGTCTACTTTGTGTGCGTCTTCTAGACTCAATATGTATTATATGAGGTTGTGCGGAGAATGCGACGGATTTTGCTGATGCTGTCGAAGATCTCATCACGGAGTTGAAGGATTCTAAATAGGCCATTAGTAAAATAAAAGGCTTAAGGACTCACTTCTGGAAAGTAACTGTTTAAGGTAACAAATATCCAACTAGTCGATCATTGTCGGACAATTGGGGGCTTACAGTTGGTGGGGGGTTGGGAAAGTTGAGCCAGGGTCGGAACTTTTTTTTTTTGATTTCGACCCCGGTCTACTTTCTGCATATGCTAACCATGAGTTCAAAATTATTCCAACCCCGACTCAGCTTTCTGCATATGCTCATCATGAGCTCAAGAATTGATATTATTTAGCTAAAGTAGCTAGAAGACAAACAGCAAGAGCGAAGTATTGAAGCCGTGCATATGCACAGCTTGAGCGAAACATCGAGAAAACAGCACAATCACAGATCATGCATATATCATGAATCTACTTTGCAGCAAGACGAGCGAAGATTCTTCTGCATATGCTTAGCATATGCATCGAACATGCGAACCATAAATTCAACTTGTGACATGCTCATTCATAAGCTCTCGCTCACGTTTTCTTCGTCAGATCTTTCTTCTGCCTCTTCTTCTTCATTCTCGTCGTTCTGATCGTGATTTGCATTATCACTTTCCTCATCGTCTTCGATATTTGCATTGAGAGAATCTTGAGCGAGCTGGGTTTTCTTCTTAGTATATGCGCGGCATATGCTGAGTGCGAGACTCACCTTCAAACCATGTAGCCAGCTCGTTATCTCATGCTGCGCATATGCACCGACGAGGCTTTGATGATCAGATGTGTATTTTATTGTGGCCTCGCTTAATGCTCTTGGCATATGCTTCGCATAGGGTCCGGACTCCGGAGCTTTTCCAACCCGCCGCCAAGTCTTGGATGTGCGGGGCATATGCCAATTTTAAAGTTCAACCCGACGCCAAGAATTTTTTCCGACCCCGGCTCAACTTTTCCAACCCCCCGACCAGCTGTACCCCCGACAATTGGCATGGTCGGCCGAGCTCTAGCGTGGGTCACCCGGCTCAGGGCCGGGCTCACCTTAAAGACTCACCTGCAAGGCTAGAAGTGGAAGGGGGGGAAATGTTTCGTGATCATGTCTAGAGGGGATTCCCAGTAGGAAGGCGCGTCCGAAGACAGGACAAATCAAAGATGGAACTTGGTCATCGGCTGCCTAGCCTCAGGAATCTTACTTCTGTAAGGTCCAGGTGTCGCAAGGCTTCGACCGTAGAATCGCTTTCTTATTGCTATATTTGCATATGCATAGTGGGGTAGGTAAGTGTTTGCTTGTGCGTTCCTTCAGCCTTGCTTCGCCATCGTCGCCTTTCTATGCAAAACCGAAGCTCGATGTGCTCTTCTTCGTCCTGACTTCATTGTCTTAGACGTCTTTGGTCCTCAGCGCAGTGGACAGTGTCGATAAATGGAAGGAGTCAGTGGTGCTGCAAGTGTTGTTGCTGTTATTGTATTTGCTTTGTCGTGTACCAAAACTATACATGACACAATATCCAGAATCAAGAATGGACCAAAAAATATTGCAGAAACAACCTCAGCACTGGAGGATCTTTGGAAAACATTAGAACAGATCAGAGGCTTGGATGCTGAATTTATATCCGTCAATGCAAACCTTCGGAATGTGGTACAAAAATGCGCGGCGGATCTGAAGGAGTGTGAAAACAAAATTGGATGCTTGCGCATACTGCCAAGTAACAAGATAATGGGTAAGGTATTGAAAAGAGTCAAAACCATGCTAAAACAGGATGACTTTCAGGAAATGTGGCGTAAGATAAAGTGGCATGTTTCGGCTTTAAGCCTGCAGTTGCTATCGATTCAGTAGTGAGTTTTGACCATGGTAGTAGATTCTAATGCTGACTGATTTCCATCTCCTCAGTGGTATGAGTCTTGCGCATAGGAACAAGCTACATCAGCTTGATGGGACGCTGAGAGCTGCAATACTGAACGCCTCGGTGGAGTCCAAAGAGACATACAAGAACCAACTCGGGACAATCGATAGCCTAGCTTGCCAGCAGGTGCTGAATAACTCAGCCATTGCAAGAACCGCGCCACCATCCGAAACCACCCTGAGTCAGATAAAATACGGACTGGAAGATTCCCAGGCAGGCACAGCATTCTCCCAAGCAACCACACGTCAGTGCGTCAAAGAATGGAGTAATGGAGTAGAAAAGGTTCGAAATATGTCGGAGGCTCAGGCCGGGACCTTGAAAGCCGCAATTGAATTGCGGCAAGATTTGTGCCCCACAGAAAGCAGCCGCAATCTTCAGGGGTCTAAAATTCATGAGCCGTCTAAAGCTTCAGCTGATGGTGAAAATGATAGAGCGCAAGACAAGCTTCCTACGGAAGAAACTGAAGAAGAGCTCCGGACTAGCCTAGAGCGTCTTTGCAGTCTTGCGGCGGGAAAAGAAAGGACCGTCTTTTCAAGAGAAGCCCAAGATATCATGGATAACATTGAGCACTTGCTGAACGTAGTTTCTTCCATGATGGAGATCCGCAATCAGAAAGGTAGCGAAAAGAAGAGGAAGCGGCAAGAGACACACTGCAGAGACCATGATGAGCCTGGTGACGAAGACTCGCAGTGCAAGCGTGGGGTCAAGCGAATGAAAGGTCTCCTAGCCACATCTCAGTGCATCGCAGTCAACTCAAATGGTACGTATCAGTCAGACTATTGAAACAAGAGGCAATCTTGTCCAGATGACCGTGTTTCATGCAGTCCTTCAGACTTTCTTATCACAGAATGTTCTAAGCGTCCGTTCCGATAGAGACATGTTTTTTGGATTCATGGATTTATGTTCCTGCACGTAGTCATGTCGAACAAGAGTGATATACTGCGTGTAATGCATGTTGAAAGAGCGTCACTTGATTCAACAAACGACTCATTGATGTTTTCTGCGCTCTTTTGATTGAGGTCTTTCGAATTAAACCTTCTCTAGCTGCGTCAAGTCGAACAGAGACCTTGGGGTACAGATACACCCGTAAAAATCTGCACCAAAGTCATTATGTCGGCGATGGAACCATCACGATCCACACGAATAGCAAGATCTTGAAGGATTATAACCCTGAAGCCCAGGGTGACGCTAGGCGTAGCGAGATTCTAGAGGTTTTCGAGGGGGCTATAATATACCTTCCTAACAGTGTTCCTAACACCAGGATTTGTGTCTCCTTTCAGCAAAGATCGACCTACGAAGGTTCTCTTCTTGGTAAACCGACGATATCTTTCTCTGCTACCTTACCAGACAATTCAGAGGTCTTCTTACGAATTAAGGATGGTGACAAGAAAGGACTACTGAAGCTGTTCGCGGAAGGAGCAGCTTCTTTCTGGGATCGAGACTCAATCGGTCGTTCTTTACTAAACGTGAGAAGTTCTGCGGTTTTTTCTAACTTTGAAGAAGCAATATTAACAACAGTAGTATGCTTGCACATACCCATCACCGGATATCTGCCAATATCTTGTTCAACATGGTGCTGATGTGGATGCGGTAGAAACTCAAGGTTATAGTGATGTTCTAAAAACGTGTAAAACGTGAGTCCTTCAAAGAAAATTGGTAATCATAAACTGAGGAGGACTGCTAGCACACTGTTGCACATCCGGCCCATGATGCACTACGGCGGCCCTTCGGAAGAGCTAGAAAGGAGCATGGAATGTAGGCGTGTGCTGCTTGAAGCCGACGCAGATCCGATGGTGGGCCCTATGAGTGAGATTTCCGGTATCTCAATGTCGCACTTTGGTAGTCTATTAGACATAGGAACCGTAGTAGGTACTCGTTCCGAGACAAGTAGCCATTGCTGACACCCAGGCAGGACTCGCTCCGTTTAGTCTTGGATCATGGCCGCAACTTTATCGACCTTGAGGAGGAAGATGGCTATGGTCAAACTTCGCTGCTAAGGCTATTAGCATCGCCTAAAGTCACTACCGAAAAAATCGATTTACTCCTTGCTCGCGGTGCAAATCCTAAAGCTTTTGCAAAAGATGGATGTTCGTGCCTCCACTATTGTGTTGAGAGATCAAAGTTTTCCGAGTGCTTAGGCATTCTCAAACTTCTAATACGTGCCGGTGCGGATGTCCATGCCGTGGGTGACGATGGAACTAGTGTAACAACGCTGGCATATGGCACGCCTGAAAAAGGCTACCGGTGGGGAAAGCGAGAAATTTCAAACGGCAATAGGGGCATGATCTGGGAGCAAGCTTTGACGGATTGCGGTTACAACGCAGCAGAGTTTCGCCAGGCCTACTTGGATGCTGGAGGATATGTACTGGAGGATACAGACTATTTAGATCTGGATTCAGATTCCGGAAAAGCTTCAAATGATTCTGATGGTTCCGAGGCCGAAGAACTCACTCATTCCGGCCCTGAGGGGAAGCGGCTAGGCTATGCAGGCTGGAAGGAACAACAACGCGGTGTGGACGACCAAGACTGGGATCCCATTTCAGTCACAGGCTTCAATCATGTGGTTTTACCGTCGCTGCAGGACCGCACCCTAAATCCACACGCAGGGGACACTGATTTAGTTCTCCCATCTATCCAGAATACCCTGGATTGGCAGCATACAGTTTCGGAAGTGAGCCCTGTTGCAGCATCTTCACCGTGTTCTTTCAGGAGGTCTTTTTACACCTTATCAACTCAGCACGACTATGTTCCCATAGTGGAAACAAAGCATGCTGATAATGGCCCAAGGGCCTGGAACAATTCAAGCCAAAGCAACAATGAATCCTGTCATCAAAGACTTCCAGACCCTTCCGATTACCAAGAACAGCAACCCCAAACTGACAATACCCCTTGGGACTACAACTTCACCACACACCAGAACGAGGCTCTACAACCTGACACCTGGCTTCGGATTCAGGATTTGCATTTACTGGAGGGAGACGCGAATGTATGGAGCCAATGACTCAAGGTAGACAGAGCCTTTACAAGCAGGGAAAGCATCCTCTGTTATGAAAAGGGGAGGTTGGTTAAAGCTATGTAGTAGAGTCGTTGGTCAAAAGCCCTGCCTCAGTTCAAGTTTTATGGTCTTGCCGAATGCTTAGATTAGTATTACTATCTTTTTTGGTTCTCACTTTGGATGTTTGGTCCAAGAAATACATAAACTAAAAACGGGAAACGAAAACACCCCCTTTTCCACCAAGCAACAAGCTCCTTCAATGGTTTCAACATTCTGTTGCCCCCTTTGACCTGACACGCCAATACTCGCTGCTGATAGGAAACCTCTTCACTAATTTAGAGAACGAATTGAAAGGATCGAAGGTCTTATAAGATTTGAGAAGTCGGCAATTGACGGGATGGAAGGGTGGAAGAGTGAAAGACTACGAGAACTGATATCTCCAAACCCACCCCCCGACCAATCTACCTCCGCAGCAAGTCCGAAACCCCCTTTCCCATCTCCATCTTATCTCCCCCCTTATCCACACTGATCTACTCCTCTTCACATCACTAATCTCAACCTATTCATCACCCTCCGCTTTTCATTCTTGACCCAGGGTCTAAGTCCGTCTCAACAATCACACACTCGTTGTACTGTTCGTACTAATATTTTCTGTTACTTCCAATTCTTTTTCTTCACGGCACAAACAGCTCTTCCGCATCCACCCCCCCCAGGCCGACTTCCCAGGCCCCCCATCCCTCCACAAAAACTCACATTCCCCAGCCTCGCCCTCACCTCCTCCTCCACCTCATACACCACCTCCCTCGGAACCAACCCCCCTCCGCACCAGCTCCTCCACCCCCTCCTGATCAAGCACCCCTTTCAACTCCCTCGCCCTAGCCGTCACATCCTCGATCCTCCGCACCCACTCCCGCGCCCAAGTTTTCGCTAATGGCGCCCGAAATGCCGATTCGGATACTGCGATACGGGAGGACTTCCAGGGTCGGGGAGCGCTCGGGATCCCACTGCACACGGACGGGGTATTGCGATTTTTTTCGGCTGGGGTGAGGGGAACGAGGGCGAGGGAGAGAAGGTGGGTGAAGTGGGCGTGGGACATTTTCGAGGGCGAGGATGTGGGATTGGTTGGGGTCTTTGTGGCTGTAGTTGGATCGGTACCTTGGTTTTTAGGGGGGGGGGGGGGAAGTTGGTATTTCAAATTGCGGCTGTGCGTGTTGAGAGATCTTTTTGAAGGCAGGGGGGGGGTTTGGTTCACGTCATCCAGCACCAGCTGGGTTTTATCCAGGTCATCCGGCCAACTTTGAAGTCGGGCGATGCGCAGAGGTTCTGTTCTTTGACAGCGAGGATGGCGATGGCGGCGGAGTATACTCGGTAGACTGTCATTGTGTCTTTGTTATACAGGGCGCGGATCTGCCTTTGTGGCACGGCTTCAAAGGGGAGCATCTTGGTTGGGTTCGGTTTTTGACATTGTGTTGGAATGTCGGTCGAAGGATGAGGAATATGGAGGAATTGCTGGACCAATTGCGGCTGAGATGCCATGACACTTTCAGCCCAAAGGGGGGCTCAGTGCAAAATGGTGTGGCGGAGCTTCCATTGATTGGCCCTCTTACAACGTAGAATTAGTAGAAAGTGACTGAACGAGTAATCCAGATAAATTCATTGTAAGCGGGAAATGGTCAATGCACATTGGAGATAGCATGTGGAATAGCAATGGATATAAGTAACCGATTCGTGCTAGACAAGATTGATTGGTACAAGAGGTATGAAATTCGCGGCATTAAACTATCGAACTGGCGAACTGGCGAATTGTCTCGTTGGGCAGCGGTTTATATACCGTGAATGAGCTCAAGGGTAGCCAGCGCACAGTCCCCTTGAAGGCACCGGTTTCTCGCGCGCACCCTGGACACTGTTAGTCTAACCCTTCAACCGATACGAAGAAGGCGGATTGTAGTCAGTACACAATCGAACTCGAGTATCTGTACAATTCTATTCTATTTCTAGATGCTCAAATTCCAAGCTCTCCCTTATGCCCTCACCTCGCCTCCCCAGCTTCCAGCCTCCATGCTCTCAAAGGCAGTGCTTGCAGCTTCATCGCTGCAGGCCTGATGTACCCCCAGAACGTCACCACGCCTATTATCACACAAACTATATTTGTAATATAATATCCATCCCTGGAGATATTACAGCTTCCGCCACCGTTTGTGCACCTGTGCTTCTCGGCCTCGGCGACGCACGAGAAAGGAGTGGTTATAAGGGGGAATTTGAGGTCTGAAGGGGGTGTGAGGGGAGGGTTGCACGTGGCGATGGTGAAGACATCGACAAGCTTCAGGATAAAGAAACGGGGAAAGGTTCCGCCAAGGTTGGAGACTCTGTGATAGTGTTAGCGAGGAAGAAGGGAGGACAGGAGCATGTTTAAATGGAGGAAGGACGTACGTAGCAAGGAGAGTCATGTAAGTGCCTCCAATTGCTGGATCTGCTATTTTGGCATGGAACGCGGAAATGGCGACAAACATGACTGTGTTGGTAAAGGTAGAGAAGATGTGCTCGGCGATTACGGTCAAGAGATACCATGTTTGTACACCGTCTTTCGGAAATATCATGACGACTGCTTGTGCCGTGACAGCTGCTATTAGTCTTCCAATAAAGGCCCAACACCAGATGTGGATTGGCGGGTAAGCGGTGGACCAGCGTCCAGCATAGTACCCTAGACCGATCTCAAAGGGGAAGTCGATGAGAACAGTAAGGGCCATATCTTCTTGGTTGAAACCTTTGTCAATGAGCTTGAGGTTTGTAACAGCGTCATTGGCTTGGAAGCCGATTTTGGCGATAAGGTGAATTATGATAATGCTCTGGATGTTCCGCAGTTTCAAGATGCCAAGCATACTTTTATAGACTTCTGTGATGCCATCGCGCTCTCGCGTCTTGTCTTCTCGTTTCAGAAGGGCGAGGCCAAGGGTCACCACCAAGTAAGCCCAACCCCAGAACGTGAGATAGCCGCCAAGTGTCAGTACGCCCTTGTCGCTGGGGGAGGAACGGAACCATCGATTGGCAAAGTCGGGTGAGTTAAAGGCGAGGAAGACGGTGTATGAAAGAAAATGGCCGGCGGTGAGTCCAACGGTTTGAGCAGTTGAGGCATAGGATAAGTTTTGTGGGGAGATCAGTGTAAGAGCCCAACCTTACTTTTCTGTTAGTTTATGGTAAGCCATGTTTAGGGAGGATTTTGGTACCGTCTACTGCAATATCTTGTGTGGCGCAGAGAAATACTAGGAAAAACCACCACCATGTGAAGTTCCATACCCCGGCGCCATCATTCGCCCCGGCCGCAATCATCATCTCCTTAATTCTACTTCCCAGATATATCATTCCTAACCCGGAGCATATTTGTATAGGCATGATCCAGCTTTTTCTCCTTCCGAGTGCGGGACTCCATACCGCGTCCACGATTGGACTCCATAACAACTTCAACGAGTATGGGTATGACGCTAGAGAGAAGACCCCTATCTGCCCGTACGAGAGGTATGGTTTCAGTAGGAAAGGGACCGACCCAAATGCCAACCCCATAGGTATGCCCTGAAGAAAGTATAACATCACAAGAAGGAGAAAATTCCGCCGATCTTGTCTAGGTAAATCGAAGAAGCTTGTATTTGGGTTCGGAGTCAGTGGGGTAGGTGGTGGTTGGTCATCAAGGGTGAAGCTTTCTCTGCTCATAAGATGGGCCGTTTGTGAAGTAGCTGTGGGATACTCCAGGGATGGGTGTTTCCGCCGCATTTCGAGATGAGATTCCATTTTACCATTGGCGTGACCGTTTTGACCCCCGGATGCCGTTGATGTAAGCCTATTCGGCACGTTTATCCTTGAAGTTGGGGTTCTGCGTCCCATTTGCGGGTCGTCCAGTGTAGACTCGGATATGACAGGGGAATTGGACGCCCTTTTCTCAGGATCTGCAAACGACCCAGGTTTTGCCTTCTCCTGAGAAGTACTGGTGCTGTTCAATGCTTGCTCTTCGTCTTTCTCTAAGAAAAGCCCACTGCTCAATCGTTCTTCGTTTGTGAGGTTGAGAAATCCTAATTCCACCTGATGGGGTTCGTGATGCAACGGTAAGACAGTTTCTGGATGTGAGGATGTAATATGTACGTTGTTATAAGGGAAAGGCTCGCCGAATGAGGTAGGCATCCATGTACTAGGAGCGAGTCTTAGGCGCAAGAACTCGCTGGCCTCAATATATCCACTAATTAGTCATTCAGCGCCAGGAACATGCCTCAAATGAGTGCGGCTCAATGAGTGGAGGGTATCGGACGTGAGCATAGCGTCATATGGACAGCAAAAGTAGAGGACACGCTTTGTTTCCCTTGTCACGTGACTATGTATGACCTGGCCTCGTATTTTCTTGGCGTCGATACAAGTACAACAACTCATTAATTACATAAAAACATAATACTGTCATCTTGCAGAAAAAAATATCAGAAACTAGATCTATTATTTCAGGGCTGGATATTCCATATATTCCAATCATGGAAGAGATCCCTTTTTCCGCCAGCCTTGTCACTCGCCCCATTTCCTCTACCCACTCGCTGAGTTACACACGCAAATTGTACATGGGAAGGAGAAGGACGTCACAGGAGCGGGCCGCTGAGCATATCGATATCCTGTCCAATGAGTTCGTGGACGGCATGAGATCTTTCGCGAAAGCTACGGGAGAAGAATACTTAGAATACTAGAGATTAGAGAATGAGAAAATATTCCAGAAGAGAAACAAGTATGTGGCAAAATCGGTTGGGATGATATCAGAAATCTTAGAAATGAGTTTAAGGATTAGGATGTTCCTGGAGGAAGAGTTCCATATGGGAGAGAAACTGAAATACTATATCAACATCTATATGACTATAGCTATAGGTCGATAAGACGAGCAACACAAACGTTTAGGCTGCCAATTTCCTATTGCTACAATTTCCTATTGCTACAATTTCCTATTGCTACAATTTCCTATTGCTACAATTTCCTATTGCTACAAGAACTGCGCGTTGTTTAGATAACTCGAATACTCTCATATGATGGAAAACGACGACCCGGCGAAGTAGAATGCTGGCTTAGCCCAAAACGTATATACCGATTGATTTCCTCCTCTGTCCTTCGATCTTTTGCATCGACAGCCATTTCATGGGACGTCTTGGAAACCCGTCTTGACATCATGGGTTCGGGGTTATATCTCGTAATCCGAAAGCGCTTGAGTTGTCGTAATCCTCGAGTACCCCAGATGCAATTCTCCCAGTTCGGACGACGAACCGTAGACTGTGGATATTTCATTTGAAGTTCCAGGTTCTGCAAAGCCACCAGTCCCGCTAACATTCTCCAGATAGTGTCATGCTGATCCATGAATGGTATTATGAGTTTCACGGACCTAATCTGGCAGAGGCATCTTTTGGGGATATCCTCGCAGAAAGTTTTAAGGGTGTCCAACGTGAACGAGAACGTGTTCTTCCCGTAATACAGCGTATAACCATCGTAGTATGCTTGTCGTGAAGCCATCAACAACGCGATTCGAGAGTGCCCGAGAGTCCGCTTTTCGGCCGATGGTTCTTGGCTTCGATTTATAACACGGCCGGAGGGAGTCCTCTGCGGAGGCTTAGAATGGCGGTTGAAACGCTTTCCATGGATCACAATAGGGGTAACCTCGGTGACTGCAATAGACATTATCTCGTTACGGATCTCTGAGGGTAGAGCAAAGAAACGAAATGGAGCTGAAGGGTTGTTGTAGGGGTGGATTTTGCAGGGGCATCTTGAAGGAGGCATGACGGGCGACTTGGAGACATTAGCAATCTGCGATTTCGGTGATATATGGGCTGCAACGTCTCTGCTATTACTGTGTTATACCAGACTATGCAGAACCTCGTGACGCTGAGAGCGTGATCGCCTTAGTTTCCTCCCATACACAGATTTGGGGGGAGGAAAAGGTCATGATCACGATGGAACAATCCATCATGTTGCCAGCCATGGGGTACAGCAGTGTCATTTCTCAAGCTTTTAGCGACTAACAAAATTCATGGGCGAGTGGTGTGGAGGAGCGATCGGAATTCGTCTGGATTTCTACGTCATCCAAATAGGGCTGATGATCATCGCGATAGTTGCTTCAACTTCGTCTTTCAAAATCATTTCTTAGAAGCAATTATTATTCCATATCCTGCTCAGATGGGGCAAGGGAGGTATATATCACTTCATCATGATGCGCCTTCAGGCCATGCAACTGTTCAGAGACTACGGTAATACTATAGTCGGCCACACAACGCCAACACTAGCCGCCTCCAGCGAGGTGTAGCCAATATGGCTGTTCTAGACGGGCATACGCTCTGCATAACAGCCTCAGCCGCGATAGCATACGGGCTATGGCATTCTTGAAAGGCTCTTTCTAAGAGTGTTTCATTCATCTGCTCCTCCTTTTCTAGCGATGCCCGCCTTGTGTTTCGGAAAAACACAGTTCTCAGATCTTTAACGATGTCTGCCGCTTCCTTTCTCCAGATGCTCGCCATGTCGGGCAAGCCTTGTCCAGTGGCAGTTCTCAGTGCTGAGGAAGAGTCCCTCCGCGCTGACCTCTCCGCTCTCCAAGGCTGGGAGGTCGATGCCTGGAAAGCTCAGCTACCCATGTCTACCTTTCTCCTGTTCCGCCCAACGCGCTTCCGCAAAGGGCTTACGCCCCTACATATGATGGCTGATCTATCAACGAGGGTGACTAGACATCTTCAAAACAGGCTCTTTGCTACGTACGTCGTTAAGGGGAAGAGCATGCGTTCTTCCATAGGAAATGGTTCTGTTTGAGTGTGAACCAGTCTTCAGAGAGTCCTCCTTGATCAGGATTTCATTGTCGTGATGGTTCTCCACCAAAGATGAATATGGCGTTTCGGGGAGTTGTTCCTCTGTAGTTCTTAATGGAGAATTCTCTTTTAGAGCAAAGTGTGCTTTGGTCCCTCAGAATGGGTACTTTGGGAGTCTAATCCATCTGGAAACAATTTATCTTCATATTTTCAACGAAAGACGTTGTTCACCTAGATTGCTGCCCACCTAGAATATAATGTTTGGAAGAACTTTTGTCAACCTACAAATGGTATATATAGAATATATGTCTTGAAAGGACTTTATCCAGCACGAGAGACCTGCCTATCTAACAACCATTGATATTGAAGATGCACCATGCAACGAACCCTAGACGATGAAACGATAGGCGAATGAGAAGCTGGAAATCGTTTCCTTCAAAATCATTGGTCGTTGTTGTCGTTATATCCACTAAGCGTCTTTCCTTGCAGGACGAGAAGCTATGCATACCGAATTCCCCCAAGACAAGGGACTTATTAATCTCGTGCGTCTGGTTGTAGTAGCTGCAGGTTCCCGAACATACAATTTGCAATTCTTCGTGTGGATTAGTGATCAACTATGTTCTATGAACAAGTCCTCTCATTCTGTCCTACCTTGCCTCTTCACTTCCCAATCTCCACTCTCCTGGTCCCGTTCGCCAGGCTCTCCCTTCGTTCTTGCAGACTCTCATGGCTCACTGGCCTTACTGGCTGTGACTTCCCCCTCGCGTCTACCAGATCAGAGAGTGGATTCGGTCTGGACTCGTTCCCGGCCATTATCGACAACATATGGTCTTCCTCAAGCGTCATAAGCACAGGAGCAGCGCCCGGGGGATCTATAGGCGCGCGGGATGGGTTGATGCGGAAAAGACACATTGTTCTGATTGGGGCGGACGGGCTCGGGTTTGGGCGCGGTGTTGCATTGGAGCGGGTGTACGGAATAGGGCAGTGAGATAAGGTTCGAAGAGAGATTCGCGGTGGCGTTGGTGTGGCTAGGTACGAGTACGAGGTGTCGTTGATTGGGAAACACTCAATTTTGGTGGGGTCTCGGCAAATCCTAAAAACCGGCACAGGTTTCGCAATCAACGATACGAAGACGCAGCCTCATTAAACAGTTCTCTGTACCGAGTCCTCCGTGCTGAGCTGGTGTTGCCGCTTCCACTATGCGTCTGTGGATGACCATATCCGACGCTTCATGATAGTCTTCACGGGGATACTGGCCTGAGGAATCCGAAGCTGCAGTGAATCGGGGCTGGCGAGAGTTTGAGTCTTCTGCAACTTCTCCACTGTCGGTAGGACTTCAGCGAGTAAACGTGATACAGGTATTGGCGGCGCTGAGAAAGGGTGCTTTACCCCCAAGTCGACGATTACCGGCGTCAGCCTCACTTTGTGATGCTAATGATTATCATACACTCGTACGGAAGGCTCGGAAGCTGACGTTGCAGATGGTGCGTCAACAAAGTTTGATCAGGAAGGGCATCCATTCAACGATCCTAAACTTAGTCGTCACTCCACTCATGTAAGGTAGATTAAGGTAAAGTAAGGTAAGCATCATCTTGGTATACTAATCCTAAGGGTAAGGTAATCGTCTCAAATTCACTGAGTTCTGAAATTCAATTGGCCACACGTGAGAAAGAGTATGGTGGTGAGAAGGTCGTAGGTACTGCGTAGAATAATACTCTGAGAGGACTCGGTGGGAAGGAGAAGGCATGTCTGCCATGTGGTCCTCGCGTTTTGCCTCTGTTTGCTGTCAGTATTCCATAAGAACCACTTCTTCATCTCACTTCCTCTTCGCACTACACGATTCCACTTCGCTCTACGTACCGTTTCTGCCTTCTAGTTGTTGATTCTTGTTGGTCACTTTCAACGCAGCTATGTTCCAACTTTCGATCTTAGCCATCTCACTGCTTGCCAGCTCTGCAGCAGCCAAGCTGTGTCAAAACGTCACAATTCCTGTTCAAATCTCTGCGCGTCAAGGAGTCTTCAATGTCCCGACTCTTGTGGGGAACCTTGACGCAACAGTCTTTGCTCAGAACCTCACCAGCATCAGGGGCAACTTCTCGGAAGAATCGCTAACTGGTTACGCCACGATCAAGGGCAAGTACGAGATTAGCGCTAAATTCTGCAAGCCTGATATGATGTTCGGAAAAAAGCCTACTGTCCAAGTCCTCACCCATGGCATTGGTTTTGATAAGACGTAAGTGCGACGGAGGTGGGACGTATCAGTCGCAGCGAGCTTTGTTAGAAACGCTGCTGAGAAGTACTGCTGACGTTATATCGTTCTTCAGCTACTAGGATTTGCCATACAACAACTTCAATTACAGTTATATCGATGTGGCCGTGGATAAATATGGCTTCTGTACTCTGTCCATTGATCGCTTGGGCATCGGCAACTCTGCCATCGCAGACCCATTGCAGGTCATCCAGGCACCTGCGGAAACGTCGGCTCTATACGAAGTCACAGTGATGTTGCGAAATGGCACCGTACCAAACATCCCTCAAGCCTTTGAGAAGGTTGTTCATGTCGGTCATTCTTTTGGGTCTGTCCTTACCTACGATCTCGTGGCACAGTACCCTAGAGCCAGCGATGGCATCATCCTCACTGGCTACTCTCAAGACGGTGCGTTCTTTTTTCAGACCATCGCAGATTTTAATAGCAAGCTTGCACGTCTGAATCAACCTTTAAGATTCGGTAATATAAGCTCTACCGTTGTACAGCAGGGTTTGTCGATGTTCATCTACCCAGAGCTCGATTCGATTAAGAACTATCTATCAAAGCACCAGATCACGATCACAGAAGTCGAATCAGTTGTCCAGTCCACAGAACTTGGAGACCTCATTACCGGCATTTACCCAACCAGCCTTCCACAAATGCAAAACCTCCCAACCGGATATTTAACCTGGTCAGACGCAGCTTCCAACCAATATGCCTTCTTGTATCCCGGCTTTTTCGATCCAAGGATACTTAATTTCGCCGAATCGGTCAAAATGCCTTACACTATAGGCGAACTTTTGACGATTGGTAGTTCGCCAAAGAGCACCGATTTCAAGGGCCCTGTACAGATTCTTACCGGCAGTAAGTGTTCACGCTCTCACTGAGTTTGAAATTGGTTTTGGCTGACAGCGGCAGACGAGGATGAAATATACTGTGGTGGCGACTGCATGAATACTGGTAATCCGGCTCTTGGATCGATTCCTGCCGCCGCAAAGGCATCATTTCCATCAGCGAAAACCTTTCAAGCGTACATCCAACCCAATACCGGACATGGTATCAACTTCCACTACAACTCCACTGGCGCTTTCCAAGTTATGCAGCAGTTTTTTGTCACCCAGGGACTGGCGTCGTCTTGATTAATGGAGGTAGATTACTTGTGGTAACATATTGCTTTTTGTCTTCGAAATACGCTTATAGTTAAGTCGCTTAATGGATGGGCAAATATTACTGGTGGTAATGCATGGCTTTTCTCTCACGAAATACGCATATAGCCATAGCTCGCTTTACGCTTCATTTGCTACACAACAGAGGGTGATTACCGGTGCATTGACCCTCCACCCGTCTTACTTTTCTCAAAGTTCCGTACGTCAGAGAACGAGGTACTTCATTGATGTTGTTAGAGCTCGTAACTCATATTTCACTTGCTAGGTCACCAAGACAATGAAACATGAATTTGCTCTTGCTTTTTCAAATCAGTTCAAGCCACTCCGCTATTTACTGCACACACGAACAAGAACCTTGATCAATAAAGATATCAAACAATTGCTCAACATCTATCACCGAAGCTACTTCCATTATCTTAAAAGAAGAAATTAGATAGCAAAGTAAGCGTTATAGCCCTTTTGCTAAGACTCCTGCTTGCGATTCCGCCTACGAAGGAGACTATGCATGACCGCTAATGGTCCTTCTATGTGGGTTTGGCTCTTTTATGACTGTCGTGCGAAGCAATTTACCAGCATCGACGAATGTCTTTCTGGATTTGGCACACGGCACTTGAGCTGGAAACTTGCACACATGGCCTGCGGTTTCCGGTTTCTCGATCTATACCTGGGGAGATCCATAATCAAATCTACGGCTATGTACTTAAGGCGGAGCAAAGTAGTCAGTCTGACGATGCAGAGCCTCAACGAACGGCTGGGTACTGCAGCTTCGAGATTCACTGCTGCAGGGATTACATCAAGAATTCTTAGGTCTGGCGACGAAGCACCAAGAAGAGAGGCTGCGGTCTATGGTTTCCAAATCGCTATTTTGTCTACGAACCGGCGACTCGACATAGAAGCCTCGGATTATCTCTATGGAACCCACTTGTTTATCCGTATCAGATCAAACACAAGCAGGTTAGAGCAGTCGTTGGCGAACTTCGGGCATGATGACAGCCACAAAGGTCCACACCTTACCGTGCAACCTAACGGCTATATTGGTCGATTTCACGTGGCCAGAATGGGCTGGTTCATCTTATCACGAGCTCATCATCGCCCACCATGGTCTTCGGCTGTTTCTTCTTTTGCTATGGAAAGTAGATATCCGCCAAGAAAACTGTCTTCAAGGGTGCCATGTACACCTAGAAGTCCTCAATACTTTCGGACTCTCGGATCAACAGGTCCAACAACGCTTTTTGGACCCTTGGAAGCAGGTTGTGGATCTCGAGTCCGTCTCAACCACTGGAAACGTCCACCCACACTACGCCGCTGAACTGGCGGCGACCATAATAGCCCACGAAACTTAGCCTTGAGACGCTCGCACGCTGTACGCATACGTCAGGAGTGGCTGAGAGGTGGGGGAGAGCCTTCTCGGATCTTGATTTCTTAGGTGCTTCCATGTCGATTTGGTTGTTTAGGCGATAAGGGAGGTGAGCAATTTAGGGAGTCTGGTAAGGAGTGTGCTAACTAGAGATCGTTTCAAGCAACACTATCAAGCAGGTATTCCTTTACGGTAGACCGTTTCCCCTGTTTTCTCCATGTGTGAGTTGGAGATGAATGTGGATGCGGTTTGGCTTTGGAGTTTTGGAGCAGTGGAGAGAAAAAGTGCGTGGAAGAGCTGTCAGGTTGTTTATAAAACGTAATTAGAACTTATTGGATATGCTTGCTCAACGGTACTCTTATAAACCATTAGACAAAGTTCTCACGATTTTCCCGTGATCATGAACCTACCGTGAAGGCATCGTCGATATTGAATTCACTCGAAACAGAAATGCTAGGTCATCACTATCCACAGCAGATATTGCAGCTAATCCTGGTAATATAAAAACAATCTCTATCAAGTATTTCAATACATACTCAAACAACGCTACACTACCCCAAAGCACCCGCATATCAATGCAAACCCCCCTAAAAACCTCATGCCAATGTCCCTCCTAGCCATACACATGCACCCTTGAACCCTCGAACTAAACTTTCTTTTTATGACCTCCTTAATCATCCCATTCCTCGTCCAATTGATCTATCAGCCTGTTTTCGTCTTCGGCCCGGGAACCACGCCCGCCCCGGCTGTGGCTCGGGAGCTGGTTGTAGCCTTTGCGGCGAGGGAGAATGCGCGCGCAGGAGGAGGTGGCGATGATGAAGATATCCTAGGTGGAAATAAAAGTTATTTCGGTGTGTAAGAGGGAGGTGGGGAAGGGAGGGGGTAAGAGGGGAGACTTACATTGAGGAAACTGCCTATGCCGGCCCAGATGGCATAATTAGGCAACTGCCTCCAACCCCTCTGATGCATCACCGTTCTCTGGTACGCAATACCGCCAAACAGATACACCGCTGCCGCGATCAGGAAGATCACTCCAAACACGCCCGCCGGGCCCAATGTCTGGGGTGCGACACTTGCGCCACCGCACGCAGCCATGGATTTTGCTTCGAAGAAATAGGTGCATTCATCCGGGCTGGCGCCCACAAAGGTAATGTGCACTTTGGGCGCTAGGGAGTCGTGGTCGCAGACGAAGGAGATGAGGGAGGATTTTTGTCGGCGGGTTTCGGAGGGTTTGGAGGGTTTTTTCCTGTCGCTGGGTTTTTTCTTGTGACGGTCTTCATCATCATCATCATCGTTGTCGTCGTCGTCGTCGTCTCTGAGCTTTCGGGCGAGGTTTCGACTGGGTTTCTCTTCACAGTAGCTGCCTTCCGTGTAATTTAGGACTAACTTGCGGCCTCGGAAGACGGGTTTCGAGGACGCTTGCCCTATGGATATTTCGGATTCGCCGTCCTTGTAGTATGCGCTGACATTTTTCCACAAGTTCTCGGGCACATCGATCACATGTTCCAGCTTCTCAATGACGGGAGCGCAGAAGTTGAGCGTAAAGTTTTTTCCGTAGTCGTAGCCTCTGGCGTGCCAGCTTTTGTCCCCGTCATCTTTGGAGGGCTGAACGGTGATGGTGTTGAGGTCGTAGAAAGCGCCCGTGAGAGGGGAGATGATGGTGCACGGCTCGAGGGGGTTTTCGGAGTTGGTCGCTAGAGCTGAGGAGGGAATGAAAGAAAAGAGGACGGAGAGGGGGACGAACAGGAGGGAGTGCCGCATGGCCGCCGGATCTGTAGTAGATTTTAAGGGTGGAGTAGTTGCTTGGTGGGTGAATCGAGGCAGCTCGGTTCTGCGTAACGTTCGCTGTCTACTACACTTCTTTCTAATTGGTTGTAAGTTTAATATAAACTGTATTAGTAATAAGAGAACCCTGGAGCTAAGCCCTGCATAATGTAAAATGTACCTTACCTCTATCTATTATTGTTCGTCAACCGTTTACGATTGCAAACCCACTCACATGAGGGAGACGAGTTTTACGTGGCGATAGAATAGCCTTTGCGTTACCATTGAAGCTTGCCAACTAACTACCAGAGATCTAAACGATGGCCAAGACTGAGCGTAATGTGAGTCCTGCAGAACCCGCACATGGCTTCGAATTCGGTGGACCGTAAGCCGCTCTTCGCAGTGCTCATATTTCCTTCTATCTAATTGGGACGTAGTCTTGGAGCATTCGCAACTTCGTTCGGCCTACCACTGGTATGCTACCTGGCAGCTTTCCTTTGCAACGACAAAACAGGCTGCCCTGTACCGTCAGCTCTGCATCCCAAGGGTCTTACTCTTGTGAAGCTAAAGGAAGAGACGGGATGGCCTCAGGATGGGATATTTGGGCTCGCTAGCTTCAAAGTTACGGCATGGGTACTGGGGTACTATTTTTTGAGCTTGGTGCTGTTAGCAGTGCTCCCGGGCGTTGAGAGCGAGGGTGTAGAGCTCAAGTCGGGAGGAATACTGAAGTATAAGTTCAATGGTACGTCCGGAGTGATATTCTGGAGCCAGTCACTAAGTCCACACTGTTGACAACATTTACCAGCCTTCAGCTCAGCAGTAGCTGTTCTTACTGTCGCGCTGGCCGGTACAATTGTGCGAGGACCAGACTTTCCCCTGTGGACCTTTATCTGGGACAATTATACCCAATTGATAACCGTCAACCTTGGCATTGCGTTCTCTCTCGCATGCTTTGTCTATGTTCGGAGCTTTTCGGTCAAGGCAGGTAATAAAGAGCAACGCGAATTGGCAGCTGGGGGACATTCGGGCAATCTCATCTATGATTGGTTTATTGGTCGAGAACTTAACCCTCGCGTAACCCTACCTTTTTTCGGCACGATTGATATTAAGGAGTTTATGGAAGTACGGCCAGGTATGCTTGGCTGGATGCTGCTAAATCTGGCTTTTATTGCCCACCAGTACAAGCTTTATGGACGCATTACCTACAGCATTGCCTTGATTACCGGCTTTCAGGCCCTTTATACATTGGATGCATTGTGGATGGAGCCAGCAATCTTGACTACAATGGATATCACCACCGATGGATTTGGTTTCATGCTTGCCTTTGGTGATCTCGTATGGCTACCGTTCATCTACTCCCTGCAAACACGCTATCTTGCCGTGTATCCCGTGGATCTCGGATTTACTGGAGTCGCTGGTATTCTTGCGGTACAGGGCCTTGGTTACTGGATTTTCCGTGCCTCGAACAACCAGAAGAATAGGTTTAGAACAAACCCCAAGGATCCGCGAGTTGCTCACCTGAAGACCATGGAAACTGCGTCAGGCAGCAAGCTCCTTGTCTCCGGCTGGTGGGGCTCAGCAAGGCATATTAACTACTTGGGTGATTGGATAATGGGCTGGTCCTACTGTTTACCAACTGGTATCGCCGGATACGTGGTTCGACAAGGCCCAACATTTTCAACGGGGAATGTCCCAAAGCCTGCTGATGGATCTGTACGTGGGGGTACCGCGATGGGTACCCAAATTGTACAAGGCGAAGCTAGAGGTTGGGGAATGGCAATCACCTACTTTTACATAGTTTACTTTGCTGTCCTCTTGATCCATCGAGAGATGAGGGACGAGGAGAAATGTATGAGGAAGTACGGAAAGGATTGGGATGAGTATAAGAAGAAGGTGCCTTGGAGAATCCTTCCGGGTGTCTACTAGTTGAAAACAGAAAGTCGCTCAACACCTTTGCTCAGCTACAATGCTGAATGCAACGGCGTCATTCAGATCACAAGCTACTGGTTTCATCCACGTTTCAACGCGATGTCGAAAGACATGCTTCGAGATGGTGGTGTTTTAAAGACACGCACGCGTCGTGGCAGTGACTCATTCGTTAGCGGTTGGAACTTGGGGAGAACATAATCCGCCGTAATGCACGTGTGACTCCCATCTACATAAGCTATATTCCGTACATAAGTCGAAACGTCTGCATAAGGCGTTTCAGATGACAAGCCTGAACCGACAAACACGGCGACACACGACGCGTCGAGGGCAAACTTTCATCTGTTCCGTTCAGCCTCGATCGATACTTTGCCGCATGAGAAGCGCGGGAGGCGACAGGACTATGACCGCGAGCGATGAGAGTCCCGGAGTCTCCTGTGCGGGTACGGCGCGAGCATCCAGAACAGGACGAGTAAACCATGCACAGGAGCGTGGCGCGTGCATTGGTGTTGTAACCAACATGATTTGGCAATGGCATGGATTGGTCCCTGGAGACGTAACCTTGGCTCTGGGTTCACCCGCTTGGGATTGACCTGACCAGGCTGGGCCACAGAGGCAAGAGATATCTTACTGGATACCATCATCGGGTTGGGAACTTTATTGTGCCTCGTGACAGTTGTTCGGCGCCTCTCTGGTTGCGGTGGTGCATACGAATTATGCATGGCTGTTGAGTGATTTATGCTCGAGTTGCCAAATATAGGTAAGGCAGGTGTAATTGGAAAAACCGGCTATCCTCGGGACAACACTTTATGCTCTGCACAGCCTCTCTCAACAGGGAATAGTCAATGCCGAGCCATGTGCAGTATCATCGATGTCTTTGCAGCTTCAATAACGTACTACTGCAGCATGGACGCGATGATATCGCGGTGATGTTACAGAGTATTGCCTCAGTTCTCAGACGTGCCAACGTCGCTAAGCCCCTTCAGGTTAGCGCCCTAGTAGAGACTCTTTGTGCTGCTGACTCAGACAGCAAGAAGCGGGGAAGATCAGATATGGACGTTGAACCAACCAGGCCTCATAGCAGGGATCGTATCTCAAGCTCCGTTCAACCGCAGAATCGTCAGCGAATCTGATTCTAGAAGCTTGTACAACCCACACGAGACCTTGTTGGCTAGAGGATAAGCATCTTGTCCGGATGGCATCGAGTGGTCATGCGCTCTTCGTCCCCATCACACCCACTCACAGAAGGCCTCGAGATTCCCGACGACTGTCCTCGAAGGAGTAAGAATGCCGTTGGCTCCAGCTGGAAATGAGAAATATATGGACCGGTTACAATATCCAAGCACCAAGCTCCCTGCCTCCGCACATTATTATCATGGCTGCTGCCGCCATCAGAACCCGCCGTCTTCGTAATAATCTTAACAGGAGTCTTTACCCACGCTGAGAGGTGTTTCACATTAAGGCCAGAAGCAGTGACGCGGTGGGACCTCTGTTGATTAATTCACATAGGTGCCATGATTATTATGCAATGCAAATCATCAAGATCCACGCTTTAGACAGTGGCGCTTGTTTCTTGGCCATGGATCTTTCTATATCGGCGTATAAGAGATGGTCCTACTGTGGTAGAGTCTTATACCTGGAATAAAGTAATGTGGTATCCGGTAGTATCGATTGCACCGCCACATCCAATTCCTCCCCGAGAGTCCAGGTTGCGGAAGAAGGCCTGATCTGCCAAAGTGCGGAGTATTTCTATTCTAATCGATCATCATGATTGTTCATGATCAACATGTGTAGTAATCTAACTTCCACAAGAAAATGCAATTTTACATCTCACGAACCATAGCGTGCCCACTGCTGGAGGCAAGAGACGGAGGCTACCACAGATCAGCTCGAGTCCTGAGGAAGCCATTGCTTCTAGCTGCATGCAAGACGCCACTCGCCCCGTCACCAATCTGGGCTGGGCGCGTTGACTATCGTGCCCACGCTTCGGCTACCCAGTGCCTAAAGCAGGGCCTGGCGCGCGACCGCAGCTTTGACTGTATGCAACTACTGTATATGTGCACTGCATAAACACCCCAGCTAGGACTTGCAAATGGACGATTCTAAAGCTAAAAACCCGCTCTTTGGCATCGACTGCGCACGCCCCGCCTAGACGCCAATTCGTGATATAAGGGAATCCTGTTCCCGCCTAAATAATGCTGTCTCACTCGTTCTTCGGTGCATCACCGCCTTTTTCCACCATAACTCTCCTCCTTCTCCCTCAAGGCGTGCAAAGTATTTCCCTTGTCTTGGGACCGCCGAATAATTTACTTTTACTACCTTATCATCTTTTTAACTGTTTTTATTATATTTAAATTTCTCATCCGCTCCATGTCCCCACGCCTCTAACCAAATACCCAATCTGTACCGCTGCCACAACGACCCACTATGCCCATACAACTTCTACCAGCTTCTGCTGCTGCCTTCGCCCCGCGGGCAGCACCAAATGTCGTTCTCAATACCAAGGTCGATCCATGGTTAACAGCAACATTGAAGAGAGTGAATCGGGTAAAGAGACCTCTGAATAGCGTACCTCAACATTTGCGGTGTTTAACCGACACCCTCGCCTCGCCTGCGGCCATATGGACTCTTTGCTCGGTTATGCTCACCAAGGCCCCCGATGCTCAGCTCCGAAAGGACGAGAATCCCTTGATCGAGGCTCTCTTCAACTATCAGCTTGTATACATCGAGGCTTATGTTGTGCATGTCGACATGGTTTCGCAGAATGAAGTCGCGTTCAAGCTAACACCTGAGACGATCGAGTCGCTGGTAGAGTACCACAAAGAAGTTCATTCGGTGGACACGGCTGCCAGTACATGGAACTGGTCTGAAAAGGAAGCCCAACTCAAGAAATTGCAAGAAGACTTCGTGCAAGCGGCAAACAGATTTGTTTATCGTACGAATGCTATGGCTCTGGAAGGCATGGAAGAAGACGGCGCTGGTGAGCTGCTATGTGGGCGGAGCGAGGAGGTGAAGTCTGCTATCATGGGCTTATTCCTACCACTCCTACCGCCTCCACCAAGGCTCGTCGACGTCGTCCGTCCCACACCACTTCTTCCGAGCTCCACTGGCGCTGAGCACTGGTGGCAGCCGGCCCAACTTCCTTCCAACTCTGTGTCCAACTGGAATGGCGTTCCCTCGAGTCCTAGCACGATGTCATCAGGAGGTTCTTCAAACACTTGGGCGAGCATGGGCCTCAACGAACTCCAGCAGCTTCCTTCACCGACACCGTCGTTTAGCCAGCCGTATACGAGTGCATGCGATAGCCCACCCCAGTACTACAGCGCACCAATGACTATGGCACCCATTCCTCAATTGCCATTACCCAGCCTGTTCATGCAACAGCAATGCAGCACGAGCGTTGGATATGGGGGTTTTGCTTGGGACCGATATCAAGACTTCGCCTTGCCAATGTCGTACGCGATGTGACGGAAGATCAGCTACACAAAACATCTTCTCCACAGCATTGACGGCGTTCATGAGGCTTAAAGCGAAATTCTTCGCAGTATACACAAACGAACACACGATGTCTTAAGCGACCGTTCAGATACCTTCATGGGCAGGCGTTATATCTGATTACTCGATGCGGACTAGAGCCGGATACCCTTCGCATTAT
>JAABUR0100003029.1_pt1 | contig 24269 bp, 17 predicted proteins | sample 5560091 | NCBI WGS metagenome assembly JAABUR01 (sample SAMN10711879, study PRJNA513375) | rock metagenome | isolation source: Antarctica rocks | place: Antarctica: Victoria Land, University Valley sud
ATGTGAAGACTTCAAGATGACTAAGTGTCAGCATTCTTGTGACGTGATTCGTCTCTATTTGTCGAAGATGCGCGTCTCATCGCAGTTTCATGTTCAGTTGCATCTCTAGAACTCGTACGTCTGATTTTGATTTAATAACTGAGCTTTCTATTTGTATGCTAGTCATCATGTCGAATCTCTTCGATTTTCTAGTGAAATGCGTGAGCTCGTACTTTTCTGATGCGAACGTTGCGTCATAAGTGCAAGCTCATTTCGCGCAGACGTCGTGTGCTTTGCTCAGTGTTCTGCAGATTTCTTCAGTGAATCTGTCGTAGACTAGAATGTTAATATCATTTACGAAGTCAAGCACTTCGATTTTAATTTTCAGTGCTTCGCATTTTTCAATTAAACTTGCGTTGAAGAATAGAAAGAGAATCGATGAAATGAAAAATCTCTGCGATATGCCTGCGTTTATCTCGCGCATGTCGCTCGTTTGTTCATCAAATATTAGCAACGTCTCTCGATTCTTTAGAAAGCTGCGTGTTCATTCGATTATGTAGCTTGACGTTCTTTTCATTTTCAGCGTGTGCAGAAGTCTGACGTGTGAGACTCAATCAAACGCTTCGACGACGTCTAAGCTTAGCATGAAGATCACATATTTGATTTCACAGTCTCACACTGTGTGAACTTGATCTACTAGTAGATTTAACGTTGAGATCATGAATCATTTGCGCCTTGCTTTCATTTGAGCATTTGATAGCATGCGATAAGTCTTGACTATGTCACTCAGTCTTTTGATCATGATCGACTTTAGCACTTTGCTCATGATATCGAGCAAAGCAATGAGTCAATACGTCTTCAAATTGATATAGTCGCTTTTCTTTGATTTGCGTAGTACTATTATCTGAGTCTTTTTGAACTGCTTCGAATGATACTTGTGTGTTATGCATGCGTTGAATAAACTCGTCAGTACTGAGATCAGTTCTGCAAGACTCACTTGAAGCGCTCTGTTTGAAATATCTGAAGCGCTCGATGCTTTGTCTGCTTTTACTCATTTGATTGTCTGCTTCACTTCATCTTCTGTGATGCGTGAATTGAATGAGACTGTCAGAGATATGAATAATTCTGCGATGTCGCTGACATTCGCTTGAGAAGATGAGAGAAAGAACTTTTCTCGCAGTATCTTGATTTTTTCCTCGAACGTTGTTATCATATGATCGATGTCGCTTCGCTTCAGTGACGAAAACTGAGAAAGCTTTTTAGATAGCTGACTTTCGATTCTAGCTCATTTTGCAAAGCGTCATATCAATTTGAGTGCTTCGCTCAGCTCATGCATTTGTGTTCTGAAGTGTGCGCATTTCGTTTGTTGAATGATCTTGTTTTTATGATCGTTGTGCTTCAGATATTCATTTCACGCTTCTAATGTGCCTTGCGTTTTTCATATAATTCGCAGTCGTCTTGATTTCATTACTACTTTGAAGCAGCTTTGATTTCAAAAGTCTCTTGCTCGATTTAATGACTTTGTCAAGAAAATAGATTTCTCGATGATCTTCTGTAGCACTCTGATAATCTTACACATTCTGTCATTCATCATAGTCTTGTCGTCTAGAGAGCGTTTCAAAGATAGATGTATTTGCAGATAAACACTTAATGCTTCTGTATTCATTTTTTTTCAAAGTCATCAAGTCAAGAGTTGCACTGAGATTGTTTGTAGATATAGCTCTGTGATGATCAAAAGATGATTTGATCTCTGATGCAGATCAATTCATATCTTGCACTTGCGTGTCATGAACTGTATTTTCTCGCTGCTAAAGACTAAATCAATCGTCGTAAATTGATTGTGAGCTTCGCGAGTAATAGTGTCTGATTTCAGTAATAATTTCAGCCTTGCGTTTGTAATGACGTTTAGTAGAGTATCAGTCATCGTATGACGAGTGAAGCATCTTCGTCTCTCTTAGTGAGAATGATGTAGATTGAAATCTTCTATGATCAGTTATTTACATTCATTCTTGAGTAGTTCATTCAAACGAGAAATGATTAAAGATCTCTCTGTAAATGTAGTAAACAATGAGCATGAGTTGTAGATGTTTAGAAGTCTTAGCATTTGCATTTTGTTGTCTGTGTTGCAAGTTAATATTTTGATTGAGCAAATGTCTGACTCAGCTGTTTCTACTATTCATTGATCGAGTCTTAAATGTTTGTTAATGTATATGCATGTTCTTGATTGAAATGACGAGTTTTTCACTAGATGAAAGAAGTTGTGTGCTGAGCTAAATGACTGCAAGTCGTTGTTGTTGCAATCTTGCTTCTGTATAGCTACTATGTTAAATTCGCGAACTTCTCTGTTAATTAGAAATGATTCTTGAATTCTTAATGATTTTCTGATGTTGTACTGTAGAATTCGTAGAAAAGACTGTTTCATCATAAAGTTATTCATAGCTGTTGTTGACTTTGCAATAAGAAGACTCTTTGTATGCTTTTGATCATCGACGATCTTTCTCACTTTCTGATTGAACGTTTCTGAATCTGCTCAGATGTCGTCTCGTCTGAGTCACTACTCACGCAAGAAAAAAGATCGACTCATCTTTTCTTGATCTTTACTATCTGTCAAGCTGATTTGTCAGCGATTCAACTGCATGTTTTCAGCATGACTGTTGCTGAGCTCGAGAGATTTGTTGAATCGAAAGAATTTGTTAAACCTGAAGAGTTCGTTGAATCTAAAGAGTTTAAAGACAGCGAGAAGAATGTGCAATTGTATTTAGACGTCTCAGAGTATCTGAATGATTTATTTCTATAGATTTCGAACGCTTGTTTCATCTGCTGTCATCACTTGAGACAGATGCGTCTTCAGAATTCGTGATTTTCGTTGCAGTTGACGCAACGTCTTTTATTCAAAGACATCACACACTTCTCTATGTGATGCTTGTCTGCGCATTTTTCGCAGCGCTGATTCTTTCTGCAGATCTTAGTCATGTGATCAAATTCGTGACATCTGAAGCACTGTGTGATGCAACAGTTCTTTTCAAATAGCTTGCATGCACATTCTTGATATGAGTTCAGCATGCTCACGTTCATTAGTCGATTTGTCATCACTTCGATCGCGATCTCTACAATGAGCGACGAATGAGTCTTTTCGCTATCTGCTATCTTCTTGAGTCAGACTATTCTTAGAACTTTCAGATCTTCATGAAGTCTCGCGTTATCTTTTATCAGTCTTTCAATGATCTTTTCTTGATTGCTCATGTCTATTGTAGTGCGTACTTCATGTGTCAGCACTGTGAAGATTCAACGTGCTACGCGTGTCGAACTCGCGATTTCTTTTGCTCATGTCTGAGTCTTTTTCAGATTTGCTCAAGCATCTGAGCTAACTGCGTGAAGGAAAATGTCATCGCTGCTCAGCTTGCAAAGTGACACGATTAGATTTCTTTGATCTGTCAACACGTCTGCAATTCTTTGTAGAATCTGTTCAATCAACTTCTTCTGTATCTCTTCTATTTCTCTTCTGTTCATTATCTTAATCATGACTTCTCATTTCTTGCAAAGCGACGACGAGTCATCTCTGAAACGTTGCTTTCTCGTCGCTATTTCTTCTCTTGTCACGTTCGTTCATGACGTGATTTTCGTTGAAAGACGTGTGTTTTTCTGTGTATGCAACTGCTTGTTAAGCAGTTGAACTGATGTCTTCAGTTTCTGTACATTCTTCGCGATGAATGCGTTCTGATTCGCGTGATGTTTTTCTTCTGAGTCGAGTCAAAGATGTTGAATCAGCTTCAATGCTATCTCTTTTCATGAATGATCTTTGCTCTTCTCGTTCTCTAACGTTGATATCTTTATTAGTAGATCAATAATGTTAGCAACGTTCTTTTCATCATCATGTGAGTGTTTTGATCTTGCATCTCTGTTTTCTTGCAATGAATCGACGTCGCTTGCAATCGTCTTCGAATCAGCACTGCTGCAATTCATGCAATTCATCATTGTTCAATCGTCTTCTAGATTCACTCTGCCTTGTTTGTAGTGCTCTTTTTCAAAATTTGTGATGCGTGCGTTGTGATTGTTTTTTTTCGATCTGAGTTAAATTTAAATCAAATTTCTGATCATCTTTTTAATCAGCTTTTATTAATTGCAATTTAAACTTACTTTCTGACAATAGCATTTGATGCTGATATAACTTTCAATCATTATTTGTTTTAATCAACTTAACATTTAACATTTTAATCAGTATGTTGACTTTCAGATTTTGTTTTTCTGACTGATATATGATCTTGAAGTTATATTCAAATAACTTCTCAACTCATTTAATTTATTATTAAGTCAGTTTTTTAATGATTATAAAGTACTTTAAATTTAAATAATTAATGAAGATTTTAATTAAAATATTTATACATTTTAATTCAGAGTATCAATGCTTTAAGTAACAAATAATGATCAGTAGTTCTTTGTCATAGATTTCATAGTTGCATTTTGCGAAAATCATGTTCTTGCTATAAAAGATCATTAAATGTAGAATGTTTTCATCATCATATTGAAATAATACTTCGTCATTGACATAGTTCAAGAAGTTAGTTTTCAGAATAACTTTTTTAATTGAGTTGAAATGTTTCAGAATAAAAACTATCATCACTTGTCACTTTAGTTCTTCAAAGATCATCTGACAAATTTTTGTTCATTTAAAGAAATAATTTTTTCAAGTCAGCTTTATCATGAATTAAGCAATCTTTAAAAAGTTCTTTATGAATCATTGATAGAAATTGCAGAAGTTAATGAAAATTTGCATATAAATTAATGATCAAGACACTTTTCAGCTTTAAATCATATTTACTTTTCAAGAATTCATTTACAAATTATTGATAAATATTAATAATTTAAGAAACAAGATTTTCTAAATCTTGAATTCATACTTGTCATTGTTTACTTGTAAATTGACTTTATGAAGTTTGTTTAACACTTTTTTCACATGAGTTTTATGTTCTTTCAATGTTTTACTGTAAATGAGAATATTATTCAAGTATGTTTGACAGATCAGCAATGAAACTCATCTGTATACAATGCTGACTACGAATTTACTATCTAGCTACAGTAAAGTCTAGAAATTATCAAAAGTTTGAATAACATTGAAGCATTACATGATGATGAAGCGCTGTGCATTGATCATGTGCAGAGTTTTTGCAATCACACAAACTTTGATAATCTTAATGTGCATTTTATAAGCAATTTGCATACAGATGAGAAAGTCAAATAAAATGCAGAACTACAAGAAAAATCATTTATAAAAATTATTCAATTCAGTATTTTGTTGTCATGATGATAAGAATTAAGACAGAACACTCTTGTGTTTGATTTGTTGAGAATGATTAGTAAAAAGAACTTAAATCATGAACATTCTTTAAATTTACATGCTAACTACGTATAAATCTTGTTAAGACTGTGTGTTTGCTACTACAACATAAGCAACTCATGAGATTCATTAAGTTTGACATGAATAAACTTGAGAATCTCATTAATATCATTTAACAGATGTTCAAACATAGACATTTTATATGTGAATGATATGCTGATGAGAAAACTTTGTTAAAAGAAGAGAAACATAAACAAGTTAATAAAGAATGATTGAATTACACTATCTGATTAAAAGTGTAGCATATAAACATCTTTGCAAGACACAATCAATCTGCACAAGAAAGATCTTTATAAATAATGCAAAACAAATGAGTTGCATATTTTACAAGTAAAGTGAGTGTTTGCAAGATGTGATATACAATGATGACAACTGTTGATCTCAAGAATCTCATTTCTTCACTGAACTCTGACTCTTGAATATCTTAATGATAAAATCAATTTCTAGTTGAAAACATCATCTGTATAGCTTGAAAGAACAGTAACACATGTTAATGTGATTAAAGAAGAAATCGACTGCAATACATATATGTATCACTGATGAAACATCTGCAACTTATGCTTAAGAAGTAAACTGTTAAAATTTAAGCAATGAAAGATTTTGCTCATCTTGAACTGTGAATCTGCGACGAGAAAAACTATCTCTCACTAAGAGAGAAATCAGCATAAAAGTCATGTTTTATGTATATTGCATATAACGTATGCAACATATTTTCAATAAATCATACAGAAGCAAAATTGCAACATTAACAACATATAATCATTTAACTCAGCTCACAACTTCTTTTATCTAGTGAAAAACACATCATTACAGTTAAGAACTTGCATATATGTGAACAAATGCTTAAGATTCAATCAATGATTGATAGAAACAACTGAGTCAAACATTTGCTTGATCAGAATATTAACTTGCAACACAGATAACAAAACACAGACGTTGCAACTTATAAACATTTACAATTTGTGTTCATTATTCTTTACATTTACAAAGAGATTTTCAATCATTTCTTGCTTAAGTGAGCTATTTAAAGACGACTGCAAACAACTAATCATGAAAGATTTCAATCTACATCATTCTCACTGAAGAGAATGAAGATGCTTCACTTGACATGCAACAATTAACAGTTTACTTGACATCATTACTAATACTAAGCTGAAATTATTGCTGAAATTAGACATTATTACTTGTAAGACTTACAATCAATTTACAACTATTAATCTAGTCTTTAGCAGCGAGAAAATACAGTTCATGACATGCAAGTGCAAGATATGCATTGATCTGCATCAAGAATCAAATCATTTTTTGATTGTCACAGAACTTTGTCTACAAACAACTTCAGTACAGTCTTCAACTTGATGATTATCAAAGAAAATGAACACAGAAGCATTAAGTGTGTATCTGCGTATGCATCTTTCGTTGAATCGTTCTTTGAACAGCAAGATGATGATGAATGAAAGAATGTGTAAAATAATCAAAATGCTACAAAAAATCATTGAGAAATTTATCTTCTTGACAAAGTCATCAAGTTGAGCAAAGAACTTCTGAAATTTAAACTGCTCAGAAATAGTAACGAAATCAAGATAACTGCGAATTGTATGAAAAATACAAAGCACACTAGATGCGTGAAATGAATATCTGAAACACAATGATCATAAAAATAAAATCATTCAACAAGCGAAGCGCGCACATTTCAGATCATAAATGCATAAGCTGAGCGATGCACTTAAGTCAATATGATGCTTCGCAAAATGAGTCAGAATCAAAAGTCAGCTATTTAAAAAACTTTCTCAGTTTTCATCATTAAAGTGAAGTGACATTAAACAAATGATAACAACGTTTGAGAAAAAAATCGAAATATTGCAAGAAAAATTCTTTCTCTTACTCTTTCAAACAGATGTCAATGACATCATAAACTCATTTATACTCTTGACAATATTATTTGACTTACACATCTTAAAAGATGAAGTGAGACAAATAATTAAAAGAATAAAAGCAGACAAAGCATCAGATATCTCAAACATTTTGAACAAAATACTGCAGATGAGTCTTGCAAAACTGACTTTGATACTGACGAGTTTATTCAATGCATATGTAACACACAGATATCATTCTAAGCAGTTCAAAAAGACTTAAATAATAGTACTATGCAAATTGAAGAAGAGTGATTATACTGACTTGAAAACATATCGACTTATTGCTCTGCTTGACATCATGAGCAAAGCTCTGAAGTCAATCATGATTAAAAGACTGAGCAATATAGTTGAGATTCATCATATGCTATCTGATGCTCAAATAAAAGCGAAACATAAGTGATTCATGATTTTAACATTGAATCTACTAGTAGATCAGATTCACATGATATGAGACTGCAAAATTAAATACGTAGTATTCATGCTAAGTTTAAACATCATTGAAGCATTTAATTGAGTCTTGCATGTCAGACTTCTGCATACTCTTAAAATGAAAAAAACTTCAGACTACATAATCAAATGAGCATGCAGCTTTCTTGAAAATCAAGAAACATCACTGAGATTCAATGAGTAAACAAGTGATATGCACGAGATAAATGCAAACATATCACAGAGATTTTTCATTTTATTGATTCTCTTTCTATTCTTCAACGCAAGTCTGATTGAGAAGTGCAAAGCATTAAGAATTAAGATTGAAGTGCTTGACTTCATAAATGATATTAACATTTTAACATACAATAGATTCATTGAAGAAATTTGCAGAATACTGAGCAGAGTGCATGATGTTTACGCGAAATGAGTTCACACTTATGATGCAACATTTGCATCAGAAAAGTATGAATTTACACACTTCATCAGAAAATCAAAGAGATTTAACATGTTAACTAGCATATAAATAAAAAGCTCAATTATTAAGTCAAAATCAGACGTGCAAGTTCTGAAAGTACAACTGAACATGAAATTATGATGAAGTGTGCATCTTCATCAAATTGAAGTGAATCACATCACATAAATGCTAGTACTTAGTTGACTTGAAGTCTTCACATAAGAAGCAATCTTCACAAAAGCAAGACAGATATACTTAGCAGTAGTAAGATCAGAAATTGCATTTGAAGCATTAATTTAACATCAGCAAGAAAAAGAGAAAGAACTGTCAGATAAAAAATATAGACTTGAAACATTACAGAATCAAATTCTGTGTTACATCACAGAAACATTTAAAAGAGTAAGCATCAAGACTCTGAAAGCAGAAATGTACATAAGTTCGCTGCATGTTCATTTGAACATGCTGCAAGACAAGATCATGTTACGCAGTCAAGTCAATGATTGTATGCAGAAAATCAAATAAGCATGCAAACTGATATGCACTCATCTGATGAATGTCAATTGCATCATCTCTCGCTTTTTCATCATCAAGAAAGTGACACTTCTGAACAACTTAATTCAAGAAGATGCAAAAATATAGTCAAGATGTGAGTGATTAGCTTTCGCTGTGACAAATTCAACTAGTGACAGCATTGCAATAGTGTAGTATCACAGAAGTCAGTGAAAGCAACAATGAAAAAAATATAGAAAATGCATTGCAGATGTTTACATCATCTCGACACAAAGATTGCATCTGTTCAACAAGATGATAAAGATGTGAAATAATTTTTAGAAAGTTGAAAGCACTTTCATCATTTACATCAGAATTGAACGCATAAATCTGAATGTTTATCTGCACTTCAGAAATGTTTCAGACATAAATAGCATGTAATTTGACTGCAACTGAAATCATCAAATAATGAAACATGTACTAATGCATTGCTTAAACTGATTGCATTTGCGATCAAGAATGCTATGAAATGTTAACTTCTTAAACTATTGAACAATCATCACTATCACGAAGAATCTTAAAGCAGCTGCAAGAATGATGATGAAAATGAAGCTTTTGAAGCAATTTAAAGTGACTGAGTCACTCATTTTCTAACATGCAATCAACGTGAACTAATTTGATACATAGTTTCATAATGATAGTTTCGACTGCATGAAGCAGTTGTATAGACAGCGAGTGATTTTCTACCTCAGAAAGTTTTGTTCACTCAATATAAATAGCATAAAGTTCTTCATGAGTTGACTTAATTGATGTCACAAAAGTGTATGAATTTATTATTATTATTATTATTATGTTTGACAGAATTTATGCAGACAGTTAAATAATACATTGTTAATATAGTGCTGAAAGAAAGCAAATTCATTAATTAATTTAAAGAGCATTATTCTATATTTGTAAATGTTGAAGAAAGTAATAAAATGTGATGATTGAGTCTATTAAATGAATAAACAAGATCTATAAAAATGATATGACAATGTGATCTTTTAAGCAGACACAGAATGAATATATATTATGATAAAGCTAATTATTAAGAAGCTCTCAATAACTCAAGAGAATTGATTGACTATAGAAAGTTTGTCAAGCATTGTTAAGTTGAGCACGACATAATTCATGATATATTAAGTCGAAAATATGATGTAGTTTAAATGATATCTTGACAAAGTCATAAAGTTTCAGAGTTAACTCAGATTTGATCTTCAATTTAATCTCTGACTTTAGTTTCTGATTTAACTTTTATGTGTTAACTTTTCTAAGTGAGTTCATTCTCAATTTCAATAATTAATGTTTTTGTTTACTCTGATAAATGATGACGTGCATTCATTGATTCACTTTATTAGAAGCTCTCAATAAAAATCTTTAAATCTTTGTAAGAAAATAAGAAAAAGAAAAACTTTTGATTAAATGATGATTCATCTTCAATTATAATGCGTATAAATGACATTATAAATAGTATATGTGATGTATAATTGATGTAAATGACAGCAATAATGACGTGTAAATAGCACATAAACATTGTTTATCTTTCAAGTAAATGATGTTGTTAAGATGATAAAGCATAAACAAGAGTGAATAATAATTGTTGATTTGTTTATCGCTTTTTCAGTTTCTTTCAACTTCTCATTTTCTTCAACTTCATTTTTTTTAATCATGATTGTATTTTTATCATTGTATGATTACTTTTAACAAACTTTAAGTATATTTGTATAGTAAGAATAAAAGATTTAAATCATGAGTTATGAATGCATAGTGATGCTTAAAGAAAGTTGTAAGATGATGAAGTTAACTGATGCTTAAGTCAAGATCATTATGAAAGTAAGTGATGTCACAACTTGAGATTTCATGACTATTATCACGACTAACAGTATCATAAGTTTGCTCAAAAGACATTGATCAAACGTGATGATCATGATGCTGTTAATGCTGCTGATGCTGAATCACTCATGATGATGTAGATATCATCAAATTCTGATTGAAAGCTCATCACTTTTACTATTCAAACTTTCAAGTACATCTCAGCTATTAAAGAGAAAATTCAAAAGATAATGAAAGAAGAAATGATTACTGATGCTTTGTTAATGATCTTGTTGAATTCATAAACTTCGCGAAATCAAAGAATGATGATGAGATTCACTTATTTCACTTCTTGATATTGTTACTGATGCTTTTCAGCTGTCAATTGTGAAAATAAGCAAAAGAAGTGCTGCTGATCTTAAAACTTTAAATAAAATGATTTGTATAAAGTGTGCTTAAGTTCTACACATTAAGAATAAAACATTGCTATGTAATGTCATCTTTCAGAAAAAGACAATGTACAAGAAGTGTGTTCACTATGTAAGTAATGAAGATTTTTATATTGCAATGAGTATACTTATTTAATACATTTGCTAAATACTCATAATTTAATATCTAGATTTTTGACATCTGCATTTTAACTATCAATGAATTCTTTCATTTGCAAAATATTCATGATAGTGCAATTGAGAATAAAGAAGAAAACATCATTCTGAAAACATTTATTGTTCATCAGAAAATTCTTTACAAGAAGTTGATGACAACAACTCATGTAAAGAATCATTTCAAAGAAACTCATAAACTTGAGTTTCTAAAAATTCAAAAGCTCATTCTCAAAGAAATGATGATTATCAATGACATTGTCAGAGAAATTCTGAATGTAAAGTACTTTACAATATATTCAATTTCAATTATATATTGTTTTATCAACATTTCTAATTGTTCTGATATATTTTAACATAATCTGTCATCTTTCAAATTTCTGTCTTCACGTCTCAATGTAAATCTGACAATAAAGAAGAAAAAGAAGTTTGCAATCTTGTTTCATGTGAAAAATGTTTAATGAAGTGATGATTGCATGATGTTTATTATGTCATGATGATTGCGCTTTCTTATTGAGCGCGTTTAAGCACTTTTACGCTTTTTTCTTCTGTCTGTTGATTTACATATATGATCACTTCATTAAAGAACGAAACTATTATAATACAGTGATTCTTCTTTTCTAATAATGAGTTTATGCTTGAAAGTGAGTGATTATGATTTTCACTTATGTTTCAGTCTCATTTCAAAAACTTCTATAAACTTTAAAACATCTTTCATATCTTCGCTCAATATTCATTGATTATATTCAATAATAATAATAATAAATTCATACACTTTTGTGACATCGATTAAATCGACTCATAAGAAACTTTATGCTATGTGTATCAAGTGAACAAAACTCTTTGAGATAGAAAATCGCTCGCTGTTTATACGACTGCTACATGCAGTTGAGACGATAAAACTGAAACTATGTATCAAATTTGTTCACAATGATTGCATGTTAAAGAATGAATGTTCTTGTCATTCTAAACTGCTTCAGCAGCTTCATTTTCATTATCATTCTCGCTGTTACCTTGAGACTCTTCGTGATTGAGATGATGATTTAATAGTTTGTGAAGTCAATATCTTGTAGCATATTTGATTGAAGATGCATTCAATTCGAAGAATGCATCAGAATATGCTTGACTGTCTATGTCAGAATCATGTCTAGATGAGTTAATCAGCGAAAGTTAGGGTTGAATAATGCTTGATCTTTAGAGATAACTATAACTGAGTATTAAGAATACAGAAGAAGATGAGTACAAAAGCTTCTATTTAAGTAATATTCAAAGACTGCGCTAAGCTTGAAGAGAATGTGTTTGTGACATGAGTAGAATGTGATGTAGAAAGAAAAATGATGTTGAACAAAGAAATGTTAAGAAAAGAAAATAGAGACTGAGTCAGATCTGAGCTAGAGACACTGACTAGTTCTAATCAATACGCAGAGTACTCGCTAGCGTACTCTGCAAATTGATTAGAGCTTCAGCCTTTTTCAGCCTTGATATGCTCATAACATTACTCTCTTCTTTGAAAATTCATGTTTGCATAAATGTAGCTCATTTGCTTGCTTTCTTATTGAGTTATTTCAATACTAGCGTGACTTTCTTGAGTATAGCATATGAAATTCATTCAAAACTTTCTTGAAGTCATTGAATTCATCTTTATTGACATAGTATCATTTATCATCTTTATCTAGATCTTTTCATTTAATCTTGTACTGTATTCGATCTTGATAGCGTCTGAAGTTCAGAATGTCATTTATTTTTCAATGTTCATCATCATCTTCATCAATAATGATGAGTTTGAGAGATTTTGCATGCTGTTCTGATAAAAAGTTTTCTGAATACAGTTGCAGTAGCTTTGAGTTGAACATCGAATGCAGATGCTTCATGCTGACTGATAAATGAAGATGATAAAAGACTCTCGCTTTGACAGTGATTTGATATGATTTTAGTTGTTTATCTTTCAAATCTTTGCATGATCTCATGATTTTGACATTTCTGAAGAATAGTCAAACTCAGTTTTTTACTTCATAAATGATGTCTCGTTTATGTTTATTGATCTGTGCTTCAATGATCAGCTTCGTCTTTTTCAATTGTTGATGATCAAAGCTCAGTAACTCTTTCATTTGAATGACAATATCATCTGCTTTTCTAGCTTTCAGTCGTTCATGAATGATTTCATAGTTAATCATATCTGAATTGAAATTCATTCAAGAGTGAAAATCTTTATTGAAGTAGAAAGAGATCATTGAGATGATTGAGAAGATATTGAAATTGTCGCTGAATTTCATCATAGATATTTATTTGACTCAGTTGTTCTGCATGTAACTGCAGTAAATTCTAAGTTCACATTCAACATCTTGATTGACTTGTTTCGTCTGATCATTGATCTTCAAATGATAGACTGTGAATAAACTAGCTGTGATTCTCAGTCGCTTGCAAAGACTCTTTTACATAGTTGATATGAATTGAGAGTCTCTGTTTGAAACAATAGAACTGAGTAAATCATGCAGTTGATAAACGTTTTATATCATGATTCAAACCGTTTCTTCAACTGAGATGTCATTGTTTTCTCAATGACAGAAAACATAGTGACATTCTTTGATAAGACAATATATGATTGTGCAAATGATGTTATAGTCTTCTGATAGAAATAGCTCAGTAATGAAGTTCATAACTATATCTTTTCAGCGTTCTTGTGAAATGAGTAAAGAATGATGAAGTTCATTGATGCTATTTCTAGAAGCTTTGCTTTGCTGACAGACATGACAGTTTTGAATGTACTGTCTGACTGTGACTTAATGATCTGATCAATAGTAGAATCGTTGAATTAAATCAATAGTTCATTTATTGTTGAAGTGAGAGATTGAAAGCTGATCATGAATTTTCTGTAGCAGTTTCGTATGCATATTCTCAAAGACTCACAGTAAGTCTTTTTTAAAGAGAACGCTGTCAATGATTTCGCAATTCTTCAATTTAGTGATATGAAATTTGAGCTTGTTCTCATTCATAGCTTGTCTATATTCATTGCAGAACTCATTTGTTTGATTAGTTATATGCATTCACTGATAAAGATTTGCTTTCAATTCAACAAGTAAAACATTAACTGTATCAAGAATCAAAATAGTCTGAAAACAATCTTTAAGTCGTTGAGCTGATTCAAAGACGATTGCTAAAGACATTTAAGTTAAAGCATTGACTTTAGTATTCATTTTGCCTGATCTAAAGATGATTTGAAAGTTGAACTTTGACAGAATGTTCAGATAGTTGACTTGTTATCAACTCAACTGTTTATTTTTCATGAAAATCTTTAAAGCTTAATGATCAATGAATATCTGAATGAATAGTTTAATGCACTTCAGCTTGAGTCATCAATGTTCAAAGCATTGAATAATGACTAGCAATTTCTTGTCATAGATGTGATAATTGATTTCAGCAAGAATTATGCTTTTACTATAGAAGATCATCGAATGAAGAACTTTCTCATCATCATACTGAGATAGTATTTCATCTTTTACATAGTTCAAAGCATCAATCTTCAAAATAGCTTGTCATTTGAGATTAAAGTGACGAAGTACTAAGATTGAGCTGACTTGTTTCTTTAGATTGTCAAAGACTTGAACACAAATCTTGTTTCAAACAAAAGACATGTTCTTTCTAGTCAGCTGAGTGAATGATTTGACTAGCTTCGAGAAGTTCTTAATGAAATGATGATAGAAGTTAACAAATCTCACGAAGTTCTGAATTTCTTTTAGATTGATCGAAGTAATTCAGCTGACTATAACTGTCACTTTGCTGAAATTCATACGAAGATTTAGTTCTGATACAATGACTTCTAGAAAGACAGTCTCTTTTACATTGAATTTGCACTTTTGAATATTCATCTGCAGTTCAGCTTCGCGTAGTCGACTCAATACTAGTTTGACGTGATTTCTATGTTTCTTTCTCATTTTGCTATAGATGAGAATGTCATCTAAATAGACTTGGCAAAAGTCGTTCAGAAAGTCTCATAGAACATTATTCATATATTGCTGAAAGAAGGTTGATTCATTAGTCAGTTTGAATGATAGCATCTTGTATTTATATGCTTCTAAAGCAGTGATAAAAGTGATGTAATTCTTGCTATTAAGATGCATTTGAAGTTTGTTGAACGTTGATATGATGTTCAATCTGATCAGATGCTTGCAATTCACTATTTTATCAATGATCTTATTTATCAGCGATAAAGAATATTTATTTCTTTTGAAAATGACATTTAGCTTTTGATAGTTCACGCAGAATCGAAGATCTTTATTTGCTTTGAGAGCGAATAAAACGAGAAAGAAATAGAAAGTTTGACTAGAAGTAATGAATTTCTTCAACAAATTCTCATTTAAATACTTCTTTACTTTCAGAAGTTTGACAGAAAACATTTGATAAACTCAACAGTGAGAAAGCATTGAATCACTGATGAGCTCAATTTTATGATTGTAGAAGCAATGAGAAGATAGTTTATTCAATTGAGCTCGATCAAAAACATCTAGAAACTCATGATATTCTGATGACAGCTTGACTTTAATATCTTTCAAATTCTGAGTCATTTCATTGATTGAAGAGACGTTTAAAACGTTCAAATTGCACTGAGTATTGTACGTGATTTCTCTATCAATATCAGTCATGAATAAAACAAAAACTTCAGTCTGATTCTTCTTTAATTAATTCAGTAAAGTTTTAAATGAAGCTGCATCTATGCTTTGAATCGAGAATGATTCTTTCTTAGTTGTAGTTGAAACAGATCGTTTAAGCATAATAGAAGTCTTAGTCTGAATGATAAAAGAGAGCAAAGTTGATCGCGATTAATTTGAGTGCTTTGAATTGAGAGAAATTAAAAAAATCGAAATAAAAGTATTTAATTGATTTGAAAAAACAATGATGTCATTTTGCATATTCAATAATATTTCGTTTTTGTTCATTCAAAGCTTACTCAATATGACTTCATGATGATTGATATCAACTATCAGCATTGATACAGTCAATTTCTTATGACTTTCAATGATGAGATTGAGTAGAATTTTATGAGTGATGATCTTCTTAGATATTTTTTCATCATAGTCTCTTATTAACTTCTCTTTTATCAATGATATAGATTGAATTTCTAGTTTCTCGCATACTCTATTGACTAAATTAGCATGTATGAGCATATGAGCGACTGAATCACTGTCTATCAGAGAACAAAGACTAAAAGATCGATTCTGAGAGTTAAGAAAGACGTCAATTAGAAACAACTTTTCAAAGTAATTCTCTTCTGATAGAATTTCATCTAGTTTGCACAAAGATATAATCTCTATTTCTTCAATGACTTTTGAAGAGATGACTAGTTTTTTTAAATCGAAATTCGAATCGAAATTGAACTCAAAACGATCATATTCATTGTTCACTGCATTGATTCTAGTAGGTCGATCAGAGCACTCTTTAAAGCTATGATCTGATTTATGACATATGAAACAGGTTTCAACTAGAACGTCTGCTTCTTTGACGCTAGTTAAAATCGCGTCATGCAACTTTAGATGATCAGGTTTTGAATGATCAACTGACTGAGTAACAACAACTTTATGAAAGATGATTTTTGACAAATCATCAATGCATTTGATGAGATTGACTTTGTTCTTGATCTTTCAAATGACTCACTGATCATTATTCAAATGAATCAGATAGAAACAAATCTCTTTAAGAGAATCAGATTGAACTAATTGATTTATTCAAATGAATCAAAGATGAAAGTTTATTTTATCTTTCAAATCAATGATCAGTTGCTTTTCGTGATACTTCAGATAGAAAGATAATCGTTGAAACTGAGTGTAAAACTCACTGAACTTCTTTGATTCTTGAATTAAGTTGTAATATTCTTTACGAAAGTTGACTTTCTTATCTGAATCATTGAACAACTCAGCTAGTTCTTTCAAAAGATCATCGACAATCTTATAAAGATTGACACAGTCATGTTCGCGTCTAGATTGAGCGACATCAGCTGCGTCATCAAATAATCTGAAATGTACATAGCTCAGTTTGACTCATTCATTTGAAAAGAGATCGACGTTGATCTCTAGTTTATTCTGAATTTTGTTGTATCAGTTTTCTCAAGTAAAATTCTTTTCGTCAGTAAATCAGAAAGAATCAGGTATTTTCTGAGATCTAGAACGCTCAGAGTAGATGAAATCAGAAGAAGTGATTTCTTTAGTTTGAAGTTTAGTCTTCAACTCTTTGATTTCGTTGTCTCGTTGAATACTCAGCTCGTTGAGTCAATCTGTTTCTCTGTTGAGAATCATGCATCAAGTCTTTCAGTTTTCGATAGAAACAGAAGATATTACTGTTTCAGCAAATGATTCATCATCTTCATTAATGAATGATTCAGCACTAGAGAGTTTTGATGAATCAGTCTCAGAGATTTGAGAAAAGTGACTTTGAAATTCTTCAAAACATTCTTCAATAAATGAACGTTTTGACATGATGAAATTTGAAGAAAGAACGAGATTGAGCGAATGATGATGCTCAACAGTATTAATGAAGATGTATGATCAAGTGTTTAATCTTCAGAAAAGAATGTTATTGATTAGAAAGATATTTTTGATTTGTGAGTTTTTGAGTGATTCTCAAGCAATTCACGAAGATTCTTTATCGTTGATTCTCTTAATTGAGTTGAACAGCTTATTTTCACTCGTCTGTTTTACAAGAATGAATTGATTCTCTTAATCGAGTGAACTTTGTGTACTTAGTGAGCAATAAGTTGTTTAGCAATTCAAACAGTCTTGTCGTTGATTCTATCAAACTCTCTAGTGTTGTTCAGTCTTTTGATTGCGTTGATCATCAGATAAACAAATTTCTTTAAACTCGTTCTGTCTGTACAAGTATGTTGAATGAGTAATGAGATTAATATTATGTGATTAATGAATTCTTAATATAATGTCAGAATCGTGTCTAGATGAGTCAATCAGCGAAAGTCAGAGTTGAATAATGCTTGATCTTTAGAAATAACTATAACTGAATATTAAGAATACAGAAGAAGATGAGTACAAAAGCTTTTATATAAGTAATATTCAGAGACTGCACTAAGCTCAAAGAAAATATGTTTATGACATGAGTAGAATGTGATGTAGAAAGAAAGATGATGTTGAACAAAGAGATGTTGAGAAAAGAAAATAGAGACTAAGTCAGATCTGAGCTAGAGACACTGACTAGCTTTAATCAATACGCAAAGTACTCGCTAGCATACTTTGCAAATTGATTAAAGCTTCAGCCTTTTTCAGTCTTGATACGCTCGTAACAGTCTGATGACTTCATTCACAGTTGCATCAAAAGCTATTCACGCTCAACATGTTTCTCAAGTGCAGATAAACATTCAGTTCTATGCATTCAATTCTGATGTGAGTTGCAAGAGTGCTTTCAACCTTCTGAAAATCATCACGCATCTTTATTGACTTCTTGAATAGGTGAGATCTTTGAGCGAGAAATGCATTAATGTTTGCGATGCATTGATTATATTCAATAAAATATTCTTTTCATTGTATTTTATAATATAAGATTTTCTTTCTTTTTCAATTTTATAAAATCTTTTCTATCTTTCATTCTTACTTATTATCAATAAACTTAAACTTAAGTACGAAATAATCAAGTATAGAATCATCATTTATTCTATGATTATACAACTTTAAAAGAAATACATGAAAGACAGAATGAACTTTATAAATGATTAAAAGATCAAGATGATACATCTGCTTATTTATGAATTCTTGTATATGAAAGAACTTTATCATTTTATTTGATAACTTCTTGCTTAACTTCTTCTGCTTCAGATTTTTTGCTAATAGTATGACTAAATCATCAACATTAAAGAACTTAAACTTATGTTTTTGATTATAGTACTTTGTCTGAGCATCAATTGCGTTTTATCATCATTGCATCAACATGTTTTGCATGTCTTGCAGCATTTCAATGTGTTTTTTTGCTGCTGATACTTCTTCTTTCATAGCATCATTCTTAATATATATGTTAAAGATTGACTTGTAATCATACATGACTTTAAAGAGATTACAGCTCAATAAAGAGTGCTTTATTTAATAATATATGAACTCAGCTACGAGTAAAAGCGTAGTTTAGTTATCTTGCTTTTTTGAATAATATACTCATAGATAATATTTCAATGTTTAATTCTGTTGTTCTGTTTAATCATCTGTTTACGAATGAAAAACAATGCTTAGTCATCATTTCATCTTTGCATGATAGCAGATCTCTGATTAGAACGCATTAATAAATAGATTATTTCTATCAATAACTATATCATTTGATATCTCATATTTTAAAGCAATCTGCTTAAAGAACAACTTTGTTAACTTTACAATAGTCAGAGTCTTCTTTATAAACAGATAACGCGTCATCTTCATGTAATGATTGACTATCATGAGAATCAAGTCATACACAACTTTTTTTCATTTACTAGATGATAAATCTGTTATGAAATTCATAGTGATTTCTTTTTATGAATCTGTGAATTGAGATAATGATCTCAACTCATCATATGATAAACGACATTTCATCTTTACTCTCTGACAAATGTCACAAGTATTTATATACTCTTTGACATTCTTGATCATACTTTTTCAGTAATATTTGCAATTTAATAGCTTGCTGATCTTGTCAGCATTAAAATGCTTTGCTAACAAATCATCATGATGACGTTTCAATAACTTTTTTCTGATAGAAAGATCTTCTGAAACATACATTGATTCATTGTACTTTATTATTTCTTGACTATTCAATGTTCAAGCTTCAACGTCACTCTTTTGTATACTCGTCATTTCATCTGCTTTTAATCTCACAGCAAATTCATCTTCTTGCTGTAAGATCTTGATGAGCTCAATTATAAATTTACTACTAAAGTTGTATATTATTTCATGAATTGTCAATACTTTGACAATTGTACATGAAATGAGTTGTTTGCAATCAACAGTTTCAGCAACAAAATTAAGCTGTTTCTCAGTTACATTGCAATCTTTATAAGTTGATGTTTCAACATCTGTGCTTTTTGAAGTTGTTGATTCAAGTTGAGAAATTTTATTTCTCAAGAAATGTACTTCATCTAAATGCATTTCTCACACTGCTAGAATTATAATTCTCAGCAGCATACTTCTGACATACATTGCTGAACATGTATTCATGTTTTCACTAACATTGTGAACAGACATCTTCTTGACTTTGTTAATCATTTATGTACAGTAGATTTTATCTTGCGATCTGCTTTCAACATGTTTCGCTGAATATTTTTGTTCACTGACATTGTGAATGAATGTTTTCTTGACATCATTAATCATTCATGTTCATCAATGAGTTTCATCTTGCAGTCTGCTCTCGACATGTTCTGCTAAATATCTGTTCATACTTATACTGTGAACAAACGTCTTCTCAATATCGTTAATCACTCATATACAGTATAGTTCTCTGATTGCTACGAATATAAAGCTATTTAAGCTTTCTATTCTAGTCAGCTTTCGCTGCAAAGTGAGCAGCAAATAATTTGCAGAAATGTTTTCATTTTTATAATCAAATCATCTTGATGACACATCAATTAAGTTTGTCTTTTCTGATTTATGTGCTATTTCAAAGTTGCAGATTGACAATCTCATGACTCATCTGACTTGTCTTTCATTTAGCTTTCAAACATTCATAAAATTCTTCAGATTATTATGATCAGTCAAAACTTCAACAGTATGATAATTGTCTTTCACATAGTGTCATCAATGTTTAAACATCGCTACTATGATTAGAAGCTTCTGATCATATGTTTCATAGTTTCTTTCAATGTTTATCATTATTCTGAATCAGAATGCAATTGAATGTCACTGATTTTCATCATCTGACTGAGACAAAATACTCGCGACTGCATAATTGAACGCGTTGATCTCAATGTGTATATGTCACTCTGAGTCAAAGTGTCTTAGTATAAACATCTTTATAAAGACGTCGCAAAGCTGATTAAAAGCTTGTTTCGCTTCGTTTGATCATATGAATGAGTTTATTTTTACATTTTTTACACTATCTCTCAGCAATTCTGTTAAAGACTCTGCTATCTGAGAGTAATGATGTATAAAACGTCAATAGAAATTGATGAATCTCAGAAAAACTTGTATTTTCATTTGCAGTTTGAGAAGTGAACTGAATTATTGAGTTTAGCTAAAGAAACATTTATCGCTTAAAGCGAAATAAAGTCAAGATTTTAGCTGAACTCATCTGAATGTAATCAGATTTTATGAATAAAATCTGCAATCATTTCATATGTCATTGAACTGAATTGCACTTTCGTCACTTTCATTGCTTTCATTGCTTTCATCGCTTTCATCGCTTTCGTTTCTTTCATTGCATTCAGCCTACTACTTGTTTATTTACTCGCTCATTTACTCGCTCATCTACTCACTCATCTACTCATTTATCTACTCGCTCATCTACTTTTCACTTTACTCGCCTAGCTACTCGCTCATCTACTCATTATTCTACTCGCTCATCTACTCTTCATTCTACTCGCCTAGCTACTCGCTCATTTACTCATCACTTTACTCGCTCATCTACTCTTCATTCTACTCATCTAGCTACTCGCTCATCTACTCATCACTCTACTCGCTCATTTACTCTTCATTCTATTCACTCATCTACTCGCTCATTTACTCTTCACTCTACTCACTCATTTACTTTTCATTCTACTCATTTATTTACTCGCTCATCTACTCATCATTTTACTTTCTATCAAACTCTTTATTAAATGCTTTATCAAACGCTCTATCAAATGCGTTGATCAAGCGCACAAAACACGTTAAACAGTGCTTCAAACAATGCTTTCTATATAACTTTCTATCTACGCTGACGCTAGAGAGTTCGAAGTTTTCACCTTCTTTTTCCCTTCATAGTTTCTACTTTCTAGAACAACAACAATCAAAATATCAACATGTTCAGCTATCAACTTAACTATCAACTCAGCTATCAACTCAGCTATCAACTTAGCTATTTACTCGTTCATCTAGTAGTCAGTCTATCACTTTAAAACATGCTTCAAAAGACGCGTTGATTAAGCGCATAATACAGATTAAACAGTGCTTCAAACAATGCTTTCTACTGAGCTTTTCACTGATCTTTCTACTGATTTTTCAATCAATCTTTCTATTGATCTTTCTATCAGTGAGCTTTCTACTGATCTTTTGATCGAGTCATTTAGTGAGCTTTCTACTGATCTTTTGATTGAGTCATTTAGTGAGCTTTCTATCAATCTTTCTATCAATCTTTCTATCAATCTTTCTACTGAGCTATTTATTGAGCTATTGACTGAGCTTTCTATCAAACAATCTATCAAACATTCTACATACTTTAAAATACGCGTCAATCAAGCGCATAACACGAATCAAACAATGCTTTCTACATTGTTGTAAGACGAAGTCTCATTTCTTGATGACTCATGAAACAGCATTGATTCAATTGCATCTTCAAAATTCATAAGAATATAGACTATCATTTATAGAGATTTCTCAAGCAGAGCTATTGAGTTGCATCTTCAGAATTCATAAGAACATTGATTATCATTCATAGAGATTTTTTAAGCAAAGCTATTAAGTTGCATCTTCAAAATTCATGAAGACATTGACTACTATTAATAGAGATTTCTCGAGCATGACTCAGTTGCATCTTCAGAATTCATGAGAATATTGACTATCATTTATAGAGATTTTTCGAGCGAAGTTTTCTTTGAAATCTTTTTTACTCATCTTTTCACCTCATTTCTAGACGAAGACATCAACATAGAGACATATTTATTTATCTATCTATTTATCTATTCATTTAATCATCTGTATCTAGTCTATTTTCTAGATTTATCTATCTATTAGATTGATTATTACATGTGTTCATGCTTGCTCTGTTAATTTGAAATCTTTTTATATCACATCTGTACTTTATTTCTCAACAACATGACTTTCTACATGACTCTTTATCAAGCACTCTTCATGTTTCTCTATCAAGCATTCTCGTTGATCTTTCTACTAATCTTTTGATCAAGTTATTTAGTGAGCTTTCTACTGATCTTTTAATCAATCTTTCTATTGATCTTTCTACTAGTAAGCTTTCTACTGATCTTTTGATTGAGTCATCTACTGATTTTTTTACTACATGACTCTTTACATGACTTTCTACATAACTCTCTTTATGACTCTTTACATGACTTTTCATTAAGCTTCAAATTACTTCGCAATCAAGAATTAAATTTGTTCTTTATCAAGCTTCAAACATGACTCTATCAATTATTCTACATGACTCTCTATCTCTTTAGTTTACTCATTAACTTTCTCATTAACTTTCTCATTAACTTTCTCATTAACTTTCTCATTAACTTTCTCATTAACTTTCTCATTAACTTTCTCATTAACTTTCTCATTAACTTTCTCATTAACTTTCTCATTAACTTTCTTATTGACTTTCTCATTGACTTTCTTGACGCATATATTAAATAGCTATTATTTAGATAGTCAAATCAATCATTAATTATTCAACGTTGCAACTACATATTGTTGAGATCGTGTCTAGAATCTAATCACACTGCAGCGAGATAGTGCGTAGCTGAATAGAATGTTTGATCAATAGAGGTAGCTCTAACTAGAAAACTAAGAATACAGAAGAAAGAAGACAGTTTCGAGCTGTATCTATAGTAGATCGAACAAAGAAGCGAAGTAGTCGATTTGCTAAAGCTCAAATAAATGAAATGTTTCAGTATATTTTGATTTGAAACATCGCTGTTTCTTGTTCACATATCGAAATTTCTAGAGTCTATTGACTAGACTCTATTCAATGTTGACACGCTTCGTAACATTACTCTCTTCTCTTTAAAAGTCATGTTTCTATGACTTGTAGTGTAGTTCATAGCACTGACGTAGAGCTCAACGCTCGTCTTTCTACCAATCTTTCTATTGATCTTTCAGATCATCGAAATGCCTATTGTAGCAGACTCACTATGAGAGAGAAGAGCGATCATTGAAGCAGGCTCACTAGTTGACACAGAAACACGAGGTAGGTCGATTCACTGATAGATAGAGCGATGTGAGTAGATAGATCATCGCATTGACAGCGTCTTTGTAGCAGACTCACTAGAAGAAAATCGACTAGCTCAT
>JAABUR0100003034.1_pt1 | contig 24229 bp, 24 predicted proteins | sample 5560091 | NCBI WGS metagenome assembly JAABUR01 (sample SAMN10711879, study PRJNA513375) | rock metagenome | isolation source: Antarctica rocks | place: Antarctica: Victoria Land, University Valley sud
ACCCCTCAGCTATGGCGGTTGGATCTTCAGTTGCATTTCTGTGGCAAAGGAATTACCCAATGGCGTACGGAATGTATTGCTACGCCATTGCAGCGGGATTCATTGCTGGTGAAGGGATGGGAGGAATTGTTGGTGCCATATTACAAGTCGCCGGCGTTTCTGGTAACGTATATGGAACTGCAGCCGGATGTCCGGCCTTTACTTATTGTGGTTGATTACGGCATGGTCGAATGTCGAAAACCGTATCAGCTTCCCTGACGACCTTGTTGATGAATCAGCTAGACCAGAGCAATGTCCGGTTATTTCTTTCACATTATGAGATATGGAATTTTCGAGACCCCAAAAGATGTTACGGTTTGTACTGTAGGGGCATCATAATAGATCAACTTAAACACCTCGATCGGTACTGTACGTGAGCAAAAACCGTGTCTTGTTCATTCCTGAATGCTCGTCAGCTTATCAGAGCCCGCTGTTTCTCAACCGCTTTTGACCTTAATTCCTTTTCTTTTCTTTTCTTCCTTGGGCGAGAGCTTCCCACTAAAAAGATGAGGTACTGCTTGCCCAGTCCTGCACCTGGCGCTCCAGCTAATCAATCGAATTTTCAATCCTATCAGTAAGAAAAGAGCAACCGGCATGCCGAAATGGCCTCGTCGCGTGGACGAAGAGCATGGGATTGGAATAGCAAGTGCCAAGTTTGGATATATAGCCGAATTCGGCTATCATGTAAATTAGCATAGGGCTGAGGACCTGTAATAATCTCACCCTTCATAGCTAGAATCTACATGCTTTAGTTACCTACGCTCATTATGCGCCACCAGAAGGCCACTGCATACTTACAAACCCCACTAGGTCTAGCTAGCTGAGCCGGATCAGCCCATTGATTCGAGCATTACGGTACTCGAGGTATGTACGGCATTCTACCCCCACGACAAATGTCTCTTCGTTAACGAGCTTCCTTGAAACCCGATTCCTTCCCTAGTCGCGGAAAATACATAGAAGGGTTAACCTAGCACTCGTCTAAACCTAGCAGTCGTCCAGCCCTATAGGGCTGATAATTTACATTTCATATTTTATTGCTTCAAACGATTCGTTTTAGGTGAACTACGTAGCTAATAGGACCTCTTTGGGGCCCTTCTGATAAGCATGCCTCGCCCTGATTGGCCAGTTATAGATATCACGTTATTTCTCTGCTTCTGGTTCTGGTCCTGGTCCTGCTTCCGCTTCAGCTGCCCGACCCGTAGCTTAACTATCAGCTGCTTCTTCTTCTTTTGTCTAGAGCTTGCTGTCATTGAAGTAAAGAGCTCAGGGCCTAGACGTAGTAGATCATTGACCTCTCTGTTTCACACATTTGTTTGTTGAGCTGTGGTTACGACAGCTCGTTTTCGGGTAGAAGAAGGTTTTGAAGTAAAGAGTTCAGAACCTAGACGTAGTAGAGAATTGACCTTCTTTTGCCATACTTTTGTTCGTTGATTCTCTTTTCTTTCATCAACAATCTCTTGATTCATGACTCTTGCAGTACCGTAATTACCTCCAATTCGATTTATCTTTTGCTTCTTTCTTCTATTGAGAGGTTGAACCAGTCAGCTAAAATATCGTGATCCTGAGTCATAGCACGCTCTTTGTCAAGCGGAGGAATATATGCTGTTTTGATTTGCGGATGACGTTTTAGGAACTTCTGGGGCCAATTGATTCCGACTGGCTTATCGTTCCCCTTTTTTATTAGTAGTTCTTTAGCTATCGAACGTACTTGCTTCACACGAGGAGGCCAGCCCCAAGCCTGAAGACGTAGAATCCAGTCACATATAGCTGCTTCTTCTTCGGGGCTAAGTCTTTGGAAATGCTGATTGCGTACAGAAGCAGCCTTTCGACCATTGATTCGATCCGTAAGAGTACTCTTTGGTATGCCATGTTGACGAGCGATTTTTGTTTTGGAAGGATTTTCGTTGGCTGCTGTAGCCTCATTCCAACGGGCTTGAGCAAGCGTTATGCGCTCTTCCTGTGAAAGTTCGATATCTTCAGAAGGTATGAAGGACATAGGGGGGGTGGGGGGGGGTGGGTGCCACCGTTTTGCTGATATGTTGAAAAATTATACGTTGGTAGCAATAAAATATGAAATGTGGATTATCAGCCCTATAGGGCTGGACGAGTGCTAGGTTTAGACGAGTGCTAGGTTAACCCTTCTAGCTTGAAGCCATGCGACCATCTGACCTTCCGTTAAAAGTCGTCGGTCTAAGGCGATCATGACATCTTGTACTGCACCGCCACACTTTATCAATTCGAGCCTTCTTTTAGACTTTGAAGAGAAATAGTAGGGATTGAGGAATGGGAATGTGATAATTCCGAAGATGTGCGCGTAATGCTTCCCGAAAAACATGAGTGATTCACGATAATACACGATGAACATGCATCATAGTGGGATAGTTGTATTGACTACCTATACTATACTGCTGTTTGAACATTAAACAAAGTCTATAAGCGAAGAACTGAGCGAAAGTGGGGGGCACGGATAACGATGATCGCCACGGCCATGAGGGCATCCAGGCTTTCGTTTGCGCTTCTGCGGTTTATTTCCTTGACGGAATACCACAATAGACTCAGCAAAGGGGTTCCCCACAGGTTCCCAGGTAGGTTTCCTATCTTCCTAGTCGACTTTATACTAGGTCGTCCCCTCCCGGTCTGTCTTTTCTTCAAATATGCTGTTGGTAGCTCATTTCTTTTTGGAATCGACTGATCCAGAAGCATCATCAGACCTGGCAACTCCGTAGAGGATTTTCTTTGCTGTTTAGGTGAAGATCCAGACGACGAACCGTCTCGTTCTTCAACCAATGCTTGTGCTCGCTTTTCATGGCGTCTTTTAAGGTTCGCCTTCCTCTTTATAGCCTCAGACTGGGACTTCTTGCTTGGTCCATCTTCTTGCCGAGCATCGAGACTGGTGAAAGTGTAAAACGCTCCTGATAGAGCCGCTATTGATCGTGCGACGAGCACATTCGTATCAAGGTCATTTGAAGCTTCAGGTGCATCAGTTCGCACAGTATCTTCAACCTCATGATCAAGCGCTCGCAAGAAAGCAGGCATGGCGAGGTGTTTGTCAAAGCGCACAGTGTATCCACCAGGAAGATGTTCAACAAAGACGCCCTCGACAACATCAGGAGTTCCACCGATAGAAGATGACTCTGGACGATGAGCGAAATGGTTGCGATAATTAAATCAGGCATCGGGCATATTCAAGGTGGTTGACTCCATCCTTCGCAACATTGCCTTGGACCGTTTGAGCTCGTTTTCTGTTTGGCCTGTAAATCGTATAGACCAATAGTGACCCTCACCTGCTTTTGCCCTGCCCTTGCCTTCGCCTAAGCTTGTAGGCTTGGAATCTAGGCGGACTTCCATGTTTCTGGACTCATCGTACAAGCGTATACCGACAAGGTTGGCTTCATCGGGTAAATGGAAGCGTTGAAGGATTGTGGGTGATGGGTCAGCTAATACGGTAGTGACCTTGTGGATTATTAGCCATGGTAGACAGCTTGAAATTCTGGAAATTACCTTGAGCTCCATTTGGAGCGACTTTGTGTCTCCTTTGTAGACTGGAAAACATTGCTCCTCTTTCTTCTCCGGCTTGTACTCGAAGATGGGAGTAAACCCATGGCCACCGTCATGAGTCAATGAGCTGCATGACTCAATTCTCTTGACTTCAGCCAACCACTCTTTGTGAGCTAGGCTATCAGTTTGACCTGTAGCTTTGCGTGCTTGTTGATCGCTCAAGCTCGTTCCTGGCAGTGGAGGGTTCATGTTCCCAGAGGAGGTCTGTCTCTTATTTACGGCACCCATATTGTTGATATGCTTGTGCTTGATGGATTTGCCCATGGGGGTGATGCTGGCAATGTTTGGAGACAAGGTGATGACGCGCCACCGAGATTGAAAATTTGACGTGGCAGAGGTAGAAGTAGACTTGTGAACTCATTGAAGCGAGGCTAGTAAAATTTAAAACTTAACAGGGACATAGTATCAGCTCCACAACTTTCCAACTACATGATTAATAGAGATGCATATTCTTCCGCCACTACTGGAGAGAATATGGGTACCTGCATTTCACTAAGCAAACGATGCCGATGGTTACGAGTAAGGTACTTAATATACTTTTGGGGACGAAGCGGAAAGAAAAACTTGCATATGCGAAACATAAGGTATGTTCAAAAACATTTCAACCTCGGGTCAACATTCTGAAGTTGCCTAACTCAGGTATAGAATAGTACATTTACAGCATATGAGAAGCATATGCAAAGCATGAATTTCGCCCTGCTTTGCCGCAATGCGATCAGAGCGACGTTTGACAACAGCGAGAAATGTGAAGTGCGTTAGCAGTGCATATGCGAAGCTTATGCTATGCATATCTTTGCTCTTGACATCTGTGATGATCTTTCTAAGACACTTGCTTGAGAAAGAATCTAAGAAAGATTTTAGCAAAGCATATGCGATGCATAAGCTGAGTTCATTATTAGCTTATGCTCAACATATGCGTGCTTTATCTCCATCTCTAATTCATTTAGTCACGCAGATATCTCGTTCGCACCGTTTTTTGCGATAATGCTTTCTTCGTTCATTGATGTCTCTATAAGCTCAGTCGATGCTGCGCATATGCACAGCTGATGCTCCCATGAGTGATGAACATAATTGCACGTTTGATTTTTGTGACCTCGCTTAATTCTAGATTCGAAATAATTCCGACCCGACGGCCACGTCGGCGCCTGCTGCTTTCCACTGCTCAAGACCAAGATTGATGACGAGGCGATCACCGCGATGCGTCCCCGGCATGGGACCAAGCAAGTATCATGGTACATATGAATCTAAGAGGCAGAACACTCCAAGACTGCAGCAATGGATGTAAGTACTCCGCCTGTGCAATAGGGAACCAGGGGTCCTGATACTTGAAAGGCCACTCGTGCTACTGCAGAGCATCCCATCAAACGCTTTGGACTTACAGAGGTGTACGCTGCCACCTCTGATACACACGTCGATGTCGTTTTTATCCATGGTCTCCACGGAAATCCACAAGACACTTGGTCGAGTACATCGTCGAGTACGATCTGGCTCGTGACGCTTCTGGGACCTATTTTGCAGGAAGAGAAGGCACGCATACTGGTCTACGGCTACGCTGCAAACATTGCGTCGTTCACAGATGGCGTCTCTGGCGATAAGATACATAATCACGCCGAACAATTGGTTGCGGAGCTCGCGGCAAACAGAAGGGCGAGCAACGCCACGGAGCATCCTATTATCTCTGTGGCCCATTCGCTTGGGGGACTCGTCGTGAAGCGCGCATTGATACACTCTTCTGAGATAAGTGGCAAGAAGACAGAGCATCTCCGATCAATCTTTATCTCTACGTACGGTATAATATTTCTTGGGACACCGCACAAAGGGTTGAATACCACCAATTGGCGGTCACGATTAGAAGCCATCTGCCAGGTTGCTCTGCCGGACGAACTCAGCAGTGAGAGTTCACAGCTGATCAATATATTGAAGTCCAACAACGAGACGCTCCAAAACATTGATCGTCAATTCATTCACCTGAGCCCCTCTCTGCATATGTTCTTTTTCCACGAAGGGAAACCTACACATCTGGGAGGAGAAAGATGGGAATATATCGTCGACGAGGAATCTGCCTCTCCAACCATACAAGACGTCGAGCGTGCTGTTATTCAGAAAGACCATATGCAAATATGCAAGTTCGAAAACAGCAGCGAGCCTGGCTTCCACCTCGTGACAGAAGCGATACACCGATATACGAGTGAGGCTGCGGGGACCATCGGTCCGCGATGGGGTAGGGAAAAGGCCGATCGGCTGGCAAAAAGGGGAGCCGAAGCAGAAGAATTACTTCGACCTAGTACCTCCGGCAGGTTTAATGCTCGCCCTGACTCAAGACTATTAGAGAAGCCCATTTTCTCGGTAAAGTTTTCTCGAGACGACGATTTCGTTAATCGGGAACACATCTTTGCCGAAATCGAGAGGCAGATGGATTCTTGTTACTGCGTTTCCTTGTGTGGATTGGGTGGAGTGGGGTACGTGAAACCTTTGATATAGAAGCTTACCCTACTGACGGTTGGGTTCCAGAAAATCCCAAATAGCCATTGAATACGCTTATAGATTTCGGCAAAGCAAGCCCGAGAGCCATGTCTTCTGGGTGTACGCAGCGAAGTATACTAACTTTGAGCAGGCCTACATAGACATTGCACGCAGACTGAAGCTTCCTGGGTACGAGGATTCAAAAGCCGATCTTTGCAAGCTAGTCGCCCGCTGGCTAGACGAAGAGGTCAACGGCACTTGGCTTATGGTCTTGGACAATGCCGACAATGCTAATGTGATTTTTCCCTCTTTTGACTCTGGTCTTCTTTCAGACAATTCTGATGAATCGCCTACAAATACTTCAAGCAATCAAAAACCTCTGATTGAATTTCTCCCAACGCAATTGAGCGATAAGAAACGGTTGCTTATTACAACGAGGGATAGATTTGTTGGTGAACAGATTTTCGATAATAAGCACTGTGTCGAGGTATTGCCAATGTCTCCTCAGGAAGCGAGTCTATGCTTGCGATCAAAATTGAAACTATCTATCGGCATTCATGACGAAATCAGCTCCGAGAAACTGCTTGACGTTCTTGCTTATATCCCCCTGGCAATCACGCAAGCTGCCGCATTCATGCGGCGTAATCGAATGACTACGCAGGATTACCTCGAAGCGCTTGATAAGGATCGGCAGAACCTCACGGATTTTCTGAGCTATGAGCTGCTGGGAGATCCTAGGAGGCAACGGGGAACTTCTAATTCGGTTTTTCGAACATGGCGGATATCTTTTGAGTATATTATGCAAACAGAGCCGGCGACAGCGCAATTACTTTCGCTAGCAGCAATGCTTTCTCCCCAGGAGATATCGGCCAAAATGTTGCGGCAATCAGTTGAGAGAGACGTAGATTTCTGGACAGCCAAGGGGACGCTCCAAGGATATCATTTGATTACCAATGAGCTCGAAACAGAAAATTTTACCATACATCCTCTTGTGCAAGCGTCCTTGCAGTACTGGCTGGAGCAAAAGCAGCAGAAGGCGATATATGCTAGTAAAGCTCTGAAGCTTCTAGCAGAGGAATTTCCTATTGGTGAATATGGAAATAAAGAGATCTGTGGAGTGCTATTTGCCCATGCTCAGGTCGTTCTAAGCTATCACTGCAATCCAGAGGACCAGAGGTATCGTGCAGCTCTTCTGCACAATCTTGGATGGTTCGAATGTACTCGAGGGAACTACGTCGCTGCGTACCAAGCTATCTTCGAGGCTTATAATATCCGTCAATCCTCAAATGAACCCGATACTATCGCAACGGACAGCTTGTCTCTCCTCGCTGTCGTGCTACGATGCCAGGGCAAGTACGAGGCGGCGGAGGAGATGAATCGACGAGCATTGCAAGGACGCGAGAAAGCGTTGGGAGTCGAGCATCCCCATACATTGACCAGCGTCAACAACCTAGCATTAGTGCTACGAGTTCGGGGCAAATACGAAGTAGCGGAGGAGATGAATCGACGAGCATTGCAAGGACGCGAGAAAGCGTTGGGAGTCGAGCATCCCCATACATTGACCAGCGTCAACAACCTAGCATCAGTGCTACGAGACCAGGGCAAATACGAGGCGGCGGAGAAGATGAATCGACGAGCATTACAAGGATATGAGAAGGCGTTGGGGGTCGAGCATCCCAATACATTGACCAGCGTCAACAACCTAGCATTAGTACTACAAGGCCAGGGCAAATACGAGGCGGCGGAGAAGATGAATCGACGAGCATTACAAGGATATGAGAAAGCGTTGGGAGTCGAGCATCCCCATACATTGACTACCGTCAACAACCTGGCATTAGTGCTACGAGTTCAGGGCAAATACGAAGCAGCGGAGGAGATGAATCGACGGGCATTGCAAGGACGCGAGAAAGCTTTGGGAGTCGAGCACTCTCATACATTGATCAGCGTCGACAATCTAGCATCAGTGCTACGAGACCAGGGCAAATACGAGGCCGCGAAAGAAATAATGCAACGATTGTTATGAGAACAGAAGTCTATAATGTTGATGTCTAACAATTACTCGAAATACCTCATATCTTCTCATTAACTCAAGTTGTTATATAGTTCTTCTTAGCGTCTTATAATGTGAATAGCATTCTGCTCGAATTCTCTGTACGATCCCAAGGAAAATAGCCTATTAACATCGTGGTCCCTAATCGAGAAAGATACGGTGGCAGGGGAGACGGAAAGGCAATGGTCAGCCACAACTATCCAGAAATATTCGGCCCCCTCTTCTCAGGTCCTTGCAGCACCCGGCCTCTCGCCTCAAACTCCCGTACCAGTCGCTGCGCGCTTCTCAGCTCGCTTCCAGGTAGCCACGTGCTCTTCCAGCGCACCTTGTATTCATCGCCTCTGCTCGTACGTCTCTTCCCAACAATTCTCACGATTTCCCTCTCATCGTCCTCTCAACCTGATCCTGAATCGCCTTGGCCCTGAGGCTGCTGAGAAAGTGGTGGAGTGATAGCACTGGGAGGGCCTGCGACCGGGGCTGATCCCGGGTCGTTTCTGCGGACGGTTCGTCCAGAATGATGATGCTGAGGTCGAGCCATGTCAGGAGAAGGAGGCCAATCAAGAGGCTCGGTTGGGAGGGTTGGGCTCGGTGATAGCATTCATGCATCCTGGGGTCTTTGGATCTTCCCTTAGATGGGAGCTGAGGAGGAGTGCTGCTTCAATCTCGGGCTCACCACTGATGGCCTTAATGAGCGCGTCGCTGTTGTCGGTCACTGGGCTGTCATCCTCAAGTACGACCGGGTTACCTGCAGTGTGTCAAAGAGAGAGCCTAGCTGGAAGACGGGAACGTATTGTCGAAGCTCACTCTGACTGCTGTCAACCTCATCAGATGAGTTTGAACTGATCGAGTTCTTGCGGCGTTGAAACGTCATCTTCTTGGGATTTTTGAAGACCGAACGAGAACGTGACGGTAAAGAAGTGAGCTGTTTCGCTTTCTTCGAGAGCTGACCTGCACTCTTAGTTTCATCTTCAGCTCACTCAAAGCTCTGCTTGTCGTCGTCACACTCATTCAAGCCTGCGATGCGTGCGATACGCTTGAAAGAGTCTCGAGTGCCTGTGACGCTCGTGACCTTCTTCGCCTTTCGACCTGCCTGCTCACTTTGATTGTCATCATCTTCTATCTTCTTGTCGTCTTGATCGTCGTTTGCTCTGTCATCATCTTCTTTGTCGTCATCTTCTTTTCCCTCGCTGAAGTGTTGAGGCTTCGTCTCTTTGAGAGCGACGTCGCTCGATTCGATCGACAGATGGTCGAACGTTGACGAGAGAAGGGTAGAAGAAGATGATGAAGAAGAAGAAGAAGAAGAAGAAGAAGAAGAAGAAAGTGACGAAAGAGCTTCGAAGATGAAAGTTGACGTGTTCTCTTGAAGAACGAGACGTCTAGATCGACGTTGTCTGTTAGAACGAGATTCACTGCGAAGAGTCTTCAAGGGTCTATCTGATTTCTGAACCTGGTTCAGAAGTTGAAGAAGTGTCGCTGTCGCACACTGTGACTTTTGCGTATCTTTGACATCGTCGAACAGCTTCTCAATCGACGAGAGAAACATGTTGCACGTCTCGTCATTGACTGTAGAAGAAGATTCAATCGAAGAGAGACCTAGCAGTCGTTATTGAAGTGATTGTGTCATGGTATTACCCAGGGTCATAGGGCTAGCCTTGCAATAGGGCTACCATTCGGCTATTAGCGCCCCACAACCCACCTTTAGCAAACTAACCACCTACATATCCTTTACAGGCCTATCTAATTTTGACGGGGCTTTCGGCAAATCCTAGGATTTCTCAGAGTTTTGCACAGCACGATACTTTGAAGTACCTTAGGCGTATGGTCACAACCAAACTTCTAACTATCTAACAATGTTTTGACGCTTATAGTATATTCCTTGTTGGGAGAGTCTTCTATAAGTAGTACTCTGCATGTTCTACCGTTGCGAATTTCTGCTGATGCAGGCCATCGACGGTCGAATAACCAAGCGGAGCCAATAGCCATCGTGCAGGGGGAGACACACAGCCCCCTCGGCCGTGGTCGATTGAATACGATCGTGCTTTTTTATAGAGCGCTGCCCGCTCATGCCCACTTAGGCCTCGATGCGCTCAATGTGACATTTCTAAATTTCATTGTTCCAATTCGGATTGACAAAAGGACCGATGTTGAATGAGTCTTAGAATCTTGTACTTCGGCGTTGAACATGCTCGGACGAACTGGAAATGCCTATCCAGATATTGAAAGCGTCGTTCCTCAAGTTCTAACGTACGTTCAATCGACTTCGTGTATCCGGTATACACCTTGTAGCCATCAAAGCTGACTCGAAGAATGAAAACTCCACAGTCGTGAAGACTATTTTTCGTTGATTCGAGACAACTCCATAGTGGTCCTTGATTGTTATTTTAGTTACAAGTGGCCGCCAAATCAAGCACAGAGGGCAAACAACAGCATCAGAACCTACAGGTACCTGCGCAAGCACTTCCCTGAAATACCATATCGCCGCCTAAACCTACACACTTTCCCGTGCTTTTACACCTTAGATCTTTACATTACTTACACAGCATACACGATCATCCACCATGGGCAGCAGATTACTCCAACTTGGAACCTTACATGGCTACCGATGGAATGGAAATGGTGGAAGAGGACGCCAATTACCCAGCGAAAGTATGATAGAACCAACGTCAATACAGTTTCGGTAGAGGATATTCTGGTGGCACATGTTGGTAGTCTGGCGAGGGATTCAAAACAGAAAGATACTGTGTCATATGCCGAGCTATTGGGTTGGTTGAAGTGGCCGACTGGAAGGGTGAAACGAACGGGAGACGACACCGAGGAAACGGCTAAGAGATCGCGTCCGCAAATGACGGAGCACAGCAGTGCAACGGAAATCTACTCTAAACTTGGGCCAAGTGATATGGAGACGGAAATCGAGCAGGTAGTAGAGAAACAGGAATGGTGCGAGCGGGAAATTGTATATCCTGGGGAGGTGCTCTGAGTGACACCCTAATGATACAGTACCCACGAATCCAAAGGCCAGCAGCCAGTGACAATATGAAAATATAAAGGTTCTTGAAATACCTTAACGTTGTAGTTCCACCGTGCCACGCGTGCCACCGTAAGAACCATGAAGTTTGCGTAAAGGGTCCAGGTCGGTTGCCGTACGAGTATCGAGTCCCGGGAATTGTTTGTGCCAATGCTACGAGAGTAGCAACGCAGCACAGCTTCCGTGGTAACAAAGAGAACGTTGGACGAGGCAGCTTAAGATGGTTTGATCAAAGATGGCCGCTGATTTCGATATTGGAAATACGTTTATACCTTCCCTACATAAACCCTCGTCCTTGCTCCCGATTGCTCGTCATCGTCAAAGCTTACTGTATCTGATTGAGACGTTTCCAGTCACCATTGTGGTTGGACAGACGGGAAGTGGAAAAACCACACAGATCCCTCAATACCTTGAGCAGGCAGGATGGACCGGAGGAGACAAGGTCATAGCGGTAACTCAGGTAGGTAGGTCAAGGTCGACGATATCAGCACCCACGCCTTTGCAAAACATCTTACATACATCCTTAGCCTCGAAGAGTGGCTGCTACGACAGTTGCTACCAGGGTAGCTGAAGAAATGAGATGCAAGTTAGGTGAAGAAGTGGGTTACTCAATCAGGTTTGAAGACTTGACGAGTGCTAAAACCCGGATCAAATTCTTGACAGATGGCCTGTTGCTCCGAGAGGCTTTGGCAGACCCTTTGTTGTCACGATACTCTGTAATCATGGTTGATGAGGCGCATGAGCGCTCCCTCAGCACCGATGTCTTACTAGGGGTGCTCAAAAAAATCAGAAATCGGAGAACAGAGCTTCGGATTGTGGTTAGCAGTGCAACTCTGCAAGCTGAGGATTTTCTACGTTTTTTTGCTGGTGACGAAATTAGCAATGTCAAAATCGACGAACCTTTAGGTGGCAACATCGGCAGGATCATAAGCTTAGAAGGAAGGATGTATCCAGTAGATGCTTTGTACATGGAAGAGCCAGCAGAAGACTATGTCGAAAGAGCAGTGAAAACTGTCTTCGATATCCACTCCAATGAAGCCGATGGAGATATTCTACTTTTCTTGACTGGCAGAGGGGAAATAGATACTGCGATCCAAATGATCGCAGATCGCGCGGCCTCATTACACCCTCGAGCACCGTCGATCCTTGCTTTGCCGCTCTATGCCGGGCTTTCAAGTGAGCAACAGCTCTATGTTTTCGAGCCTGCGCCAGATACTACCCGGAAAGTCATTGTTTCAACGAACATTGCCGAAGCTTCTGTGACCATCGATGGCATAGTCTATGTTATTGATTGTGGGTTCGTCAAGCTGCGCGCTTTCAATCCCACAACCGGTATTGAGACCTTGACAGCTACACCAATATCAAAAGCCTCGGCTACCCAGCGAGCTGGTAGAGCAGGGCGAACAAAGCCAGGGAAATGTTACCGATTATACACCGAGTCAGCATATCAGAGTCTACCAGAAGCGACAATACCAGAAATTCAGCGATCCAATCTTGCGCCGACTTTGCTGCAACTGAAAGCGCTAGGAATTGACAACGTTATTAGATTCAATTTCCTTACTCCTCCACCGGCGGAGCTGGTTATTCGCGCTATGGAGCTTCTATACGCTCTGGGCGCTGTAGACTCTTACGCAAAACTCACGCGACCACTTGGTGTGCGTATGGCCGAGCTCTCAGTAGAGCCTATGATGGCCAAAGTGATTTTATCCTCATCCAGCTTTGGTTGTCTCAGTGAGATTTTGTCCGTCGCCGCAATGACAAGTCTGCAGGGAACTGTCTGGTTTCACCATGATGGAGACAAGAAAGCCAGTGATAGCGCACGGCGAAAATTTGCTGCCGAGGAGGGTGATCATCTTACTCTTCTCAATGTCTACCAGGCTTTCGTCACCAAAGGCAAGAAGGAATCGAAGTGGTGCAGGGATAACTACTTGAACTATAAATCTATGACACGGGCTGTGAGCATCCGTGCTCAATTAAAGAGATATCTGGAAAGATTTGGCATGAACGTTGATGAGTCTCATGCAATCAAGAAGGACCCAGACGACCTATCAAATACAGGGGAAGCAATAAGAAAATGTTTGACAAGTGGATACTTTGCTCACGCGGCGAGGATGCAGCCTGACGGCACCTTCAAGACCATCGGTGGAGGTATCGTTCTGCACGCCCACCCGAGCTCACTGATGTTTGTAAGAGGCATCTTTCGTTCCCAATTCCTGGATCGGACTGACAAAGTGTAGAACAGGAAAGCCGACTGGGTCATTTTCCATGAAATACTGGAGACCGGAAACAAGACTTTCATACGAGATGTCACAAAGATCGAGAAGAGCTGGCTTCTGGATGGTTCATTAGCTGCATACTATCAGGTCAAGAAATGATCAGGGCAGACTTTGGTATGAACAGAACTTGCCTATGGCTACGACTGCTGCGAGATGCCTGATCAAGTATGAACCGTTGAAGGTCGTCTTGGAAATCCTTGAATACTGTTGCTCAAGAAGTGCTTCTATCTGCATGGGGCTGGACCGAGTCATAGAATAGTAGAGTTCAACGATTGATCAACCTTTCCCTGATCTGCAAGTGTGTCAAATCAAAATTCATTCCGTGACGCTTCTTCCGCCAATGAGTGTAGATCTCTGGAATATTCACGGATAATATCACCCAGACCCGTTCTTCTTTCCAATTTCGCTCCCTCGCCATGAAGCACTCGTAAAGATGTCGGATCACGACAGCCAGGGGCATAATCATAGCCACGACCATGCCGATGGCCACGATCATAGCGACGAGGCAGAGCCGGCGCTCCAAACTCTCATCTGGAAGCAAATCGACTTTGAAGGCATCAGAACACTAAATGAAAGTGAGCCCGATACTGGCGCTAAAATCGTCGAGAAGACATGGCCGCAGCGTCTGAACCCTGAGCCAGAGCTTGTCAGTGATGCGGACGAGCAACTGCTCATGTTTGTGCCGTACGTGTGTCCCTCTCCGCCAGAGAACCGGTCGGGCTAGATAGGCTAATCCGTCTCCGCTCACCAGCTTCGCCGGCGCCCTAAAACTCCACTCCATCCTCGTCCGCTCCTCCGACTCCCCCTCCGCTCCCCGCACCCTCAAACTCTTCATTAACAACGACTCCCTCGACTTCACCTCCGCCACTGACCTCGCGCCCACCCAAACCCTCACCCTTTCCCGCACCAACGACATCCAGGAGATCCCGATCAAGAGAGCGCTGTTTGGGAACACGTATAATCTGAATCTGTACGTGGAGGATAATTACGGAGATGACGTTACCAGGATGTGGTGGTTGGGATTTAAGGGGGAGATCAGGAATTTGAGTCGAGAGCCGGTCGAGGTGCTGTATGAGAAGGCGGCGAATCCGAAGGACCATACGCTAATTCAGGGTATTGGGAATATGGGTGCTTCGGGGTCGAGGCAGGGGATGTAGACTGTAGGCAGGGAAAGTAGTTGGGTTTAGCAGTAACTTTTTCCTGGACGCGGAGCAAGACTGTGGTTCTTCTCGACAGCTTTGGAGAGCGTCGATGACAAGCAACGGCATTCTTGCATCAAAGGCGTTCGACGACTGGGTGTTGGATGCGACCAGAGGATTCCCAAGGAACCAGATACGAAATATGTCCAAAATGCTTAAAGTATGGCGATTAGAGTGACTCAGTAAATGACAAACGCCAGCGCTATGCGAAGAAAACAATGCCCCACTCCTTCAATGCTTATGCCAACATCGGTTCTGCAGCCTGAGTAGAGGGCCGTTCTCCCGCTCTGGCTCTGGCCCTTCCTTTCTGTCGCTCGGCCCTTTGTCCGTCATCTTCCTTCTCCTCAAGCTCTGTCTTGGGTGCCGCAGGCATATCGACAGCATCAGGTTGTCTCACACCATTTATCTCCCCCTCCAATGCCTCCAACTCATCCTCAACCTCATCCTCGTCCTGATTCGACATTCGACCTCCCAACATCTCACTAATCTCCTTCTGCGCCGCCCTTGCCTCCTCGTTCTCCCCCATCAGCTTCTCCACCTGGTCGATACCGCCCATTTCTGCATTAATCTGCTTTAGAACGCTCGTGCCTTGCTTCAGTCCGTAAATGACGTCGCTCTGGATCTGCGCGTAGTCCACGCTAGCAATCAGCTGCTCTAGAGTCTCGAGCTGGCCGTCGGCTTTTGCTAGGAGGGATTCTTGGAATTTCTTCTGACGGAGGGCGAGAAGGGCTTTCTGTTTGTCACCTCGTTGGAGGCATGCTTTAGCGACTGCGGTTTCGCGGTCTGTAATTATGGTGATGCGCTTTTGGTATTGGTGGACATTGTCGCGCTGGTTCTTCAGGCTGAGGATTGCCCTGAGTACCAGTTAGCTAGATTCAAAAAGCCGGCGAAACGGCAGATAGACCTGTCCCTGTCCGATATCCTATGCGAGCTGGGAGTATTTCCCATTGCGACATGATCTATCAATTCCTTAGCAGGTACCTAGTGTTATTTTTTGGATTCGCGCTTGAAGAGTCCTGGTGCAATCTGCACCAGGCGTATTCTATGACGCAGCCACAGCGTGTATTTTATCCTTATCGATAAGGTAAGAGCAGGGGTACTAGATCTCGCGAACATCTGTATGTGTGTATCAACCACGGCGAAGTCATTCCCATTAGCTGTCCGAGCATCGATGCCTCCAAGACCTGGAAGTGGTAGACCTACTCTGGGCCAAAGCTTGGATAGAGAGGTAATTATTGGGTCTATTAAGAGCTAGACAAAAGACACTCATACTCTAGGTTTATCAAATTGTTCGAAAGCTCGTCGATGAGCAGGCGCTGTCCGACGAACCCAAACGTTTACGGTTATCAGTCGCGGCCGTTTACGAGAAGATCAAAAGGTCAAACTCAAGTCTAAACCGTAAAAGTAAGAAGCTCTTGGAAGATAGCATCGAGCGGGTCCTGGAAGTTTGGAAGGAAGATGCAGAAAGCCAAGATGAGGTGGGTTCAATTGAAGGGGACTTTGACGGCATTGAGATACCCGACACGTCAGCGAATGGCATGAACAAGAGCATCGTTGGGATGTGGGGAAACAAATCTATGTGGAAGAATGGCATGCAGACACCTTCGAACGAGGAGCGAGAAGCTCCCTTGGCAGCCTCAATATCGAGAAAGAGACAGGGAGACGGCCAGCCGCCCACTAAAAAGCGTAAAGCTGCTCCTCCAATTGATCGTACGCCTCCGACACATGTCAGTTTAGCAGACCTTGGTGGAGTAGATTCTGTCATCCAACAGCTGGAAGACCTTGTAGTTCTGCCACTATTGCAGCCTGGAATATATTCAAAGTCCAAGATACAGCCCACACGAGGCATACTACTACACGGTCCTCCTGGATGTGGCAAAACTATGATTGCGAATGCATTTGCGGCAGAGCTTGGGGTGCCTTTCATAGCTTTGTCTGCACCCTCTATAGTCTCGGGGATGTCTGGAGAGTCGGAGAAAGCACTAAGGGATCATTTTGAAGAGGCTAAGAAGGTTGCCCCCTGTTTGATTTTTATTGACGAGATTGATGCAATAACGCCAAAGAGAGAAAGTGCTTCACGTGAAATGGAGAAGCGTATCGTCGCTCAATTGCTTACCTGTATGGATGATCTGAGTTTGGAAAAGACTGGGGGCAAATCTGTGATCGTTATTGCGGCGACTAATAGACCTGATAGCATAGATCCAGCACTACGACGTGGCGGCAGGTTTGATAAAGAGATCAACCTAGGTGTGCCTAGCGAGACCGTGCGTGAGCAGATCCTGAAAGCTTTAACAAGAGAAATGCTACTATCAGGGACGTCCGATTTCCACCAGTTGGCCAAATTAACACCTGGATTCGTAGGTGCTGATCTTAGTGATCTAGTTTCCACAGCCGGTTCTGCAGCCATAAAGAGGTTTTTAGACACCCTTAAGTCTGAAGCTAGCGATATGGACATCGACAGTGATAGTGTATTAGCTTCAGGGAAGGTCATCGAGCTGAGGCGCTTGATCAAGCGAGCGAAAGAACCGCCAGTAGAGGGAGCTACAGCAATCTCCATCACTCATGATGATTTTCTCACGGCGCTGCCCAAAATCCAGCCATCTTCTAAACGTGAGGGATTTGCGACCATACCCGACACAACCTGGGCTGATATAGGTGCACTTCGACCCGTGCGCGAAGAGCTGCTCACTGCGATCGTGGAGCCTATCAGAAGTCCGGAAAAGTACGAACGGGTCGGTATCACTGCACCTACTGGGGTCCTGCTTTGGGGTCCTCCTGGATGTGGCAAGACGCTACTTGCAAAGGCTGTAGCGAACGAATCCAGAGCGAATTTCATCAGCGTGAAAGGCCCAGAGCTTCTTAACAAGTACGTGGGAGAGTCGGAGAGGGCGGTAAGGCAGGTATTTGTTCGCGCCCGATCTTCTATCCCATGTGTTATCTTCTTCGATGAGCTTGATGCTTTGGTACCGAGAAGAGACGACGCACTCTCAGAATCTTCAGCAAGAGTAGTCAACACTCTTCTTACAGAATTAGATGGCCTGAGCAACCGGCAGGGAATCTACGTGATAGCAGCGACTAATCGGCCGGATATCATTGACCCTGCAATGCTAAGACCAGGACGGCTAGAAACGCTTCTCTTTGTCGACCTGCCAGGTGCAGACGAAAGGGTTGAAATTCTCCAAACACTGAGTCGAAATCTTAGCATACCATTCACGGACGCTATTGCGGAAATCGCTAAAGGGTGCGAAGGCTTCAGCGGTGCAGATTTGGAGAGCCTACTCCGAAGGGCTGGATATGCGGCTATTAAGAGAAATGATGACATCAAGTATGAAGACTTCGTATCTGCTCGAGTCAAGGTCAAGCCGAGTGTTGGTGATCGGAAGAAGTACGATCGCCTTAAACTATCTTGGGGCGCAGGCATCTGATCGTGGCTCGGTATTGCCAAGATGATAATACCATCCATCATCTTAATAGGCAGTCGTTTCATCGTTCTCTGCATACAAATTACCGTATCCGAGTCAGATATTCGAAGACCTTGACCGAGCCGCTTTCTTACTTAGCCTATCGTGTGTGTGCATGCAAACTTCACTTGCACGAAGAATTATACATTTAGGAGGACGAGCGATTAGCCAAGGGGACAAGGGCCTAGGATCGGAGACTAGAAAAACCGGAATGAATGTGGAATGCTATAACGCCTTTGGTGTTTTTGGATTAAAAGACTTCGAGTGAGGTTTGCAAATTTGGCGATCTTACCATGTTGCGCGGGAATCAAGCCGAGAGAGCTTCTTTTCTACTTCATCCATAACCTGCTATGGCTGTACGGTGGATCGAGATCTATAGGGACCGTAAGTGGAAGGAAAAGAAGCGCCCTCGCGCCTTCCTATCTAGAGACCAATACGCTTACACCACTTACCAAAGCTACATTTACTTTGGACATCCCAAGTCTTTGTTTAGCCTGACAATTACATCTTCTCCATACCCAATCAGCAACAGCATCCATTACCATACACCACAAAAAAGGAGACGCTCTTATCATCACTCTTTTCGTCCCATAACATACAATACAGAATATTAAGTCCACAATCAACAGCGTCACACAACCCGTGCGGGAAACCGTACTGAAAATGCAGAGTCGCCTTCCCAATGTCATTCCCAAAGGCCTCACTAAGGGCCTTCCCAAGACTTCCAAAGTGCCGAAAAGGATCCTGCCCAGGCCTTTGCTACACTGGCTTCGCGTTATCTGGAAAGATCTTTTCTGGCTACTCCTCATCCTTGGCATCATCTTAGCCCTGAATAGTTCGAAGGTCTTCAGACCATATGATCGCGTCTTCCCCATGTGGTTTAACACGCATACGAGGTTATGGGAGGGTCCTATTGAACTCAGCTATCCACACATACCCATGGTGCTAAGCACCATTGTGTGTGCTTTCGCCCTAATGATTGTACCGCTTGCCGTATTTCTCATTATGCAATTCTTTGTGCGGAGCTTTTGGGACTGCAACGCTGCCAACTTCGGGCTGTTGAAGGCAATGACTTTGATGTACGATTAAATCCCCCTTTTTGAATCGGACTTTCGTCTCTTCAGCCTCCTGGACTTTCTGTCCGGTCCAATTTTCTTCCTGTGAAGACCAGCATCCCTAGTACCACTACTGACGCTTTCCCAGGACGTTCTTCCAATGCTCTCTCAAACAGTATATCGGAGAATTTCGTCCCTATTTTCTCACAGCTTGCAACCCGGACATCGCCGCACTTCACCTGCTCGCTCGCCAGAGCGTCACAAATCCGGTTAATGGTATTTCCCCCTACCACCGTGTCTTCGCCACCAGCAAGATATGTAATCCAAGCGACCCTCGATTACTCAGGGTTGCAATGCAATCATTCCCCAGTGGACATACAGGAAGTGCTTTTGCTTGTGGAGTGTTTTTGGCACTTTACTTGAATGCAAAGCTCAAGGCTTTCTCGGATTATAACACAAGCTTTTGGAAGATGGTGGCTGTAGCGTCTCCGATCATTGGGGCTATCATTGTTGCTGGTGGATTAACGATCGACCATGTGAGCTCTTACTTTCTTTGAGCATTCAGTTCATACACCTCTCTACCTACCGATCCCACTCTATAGCCAAAGCACATTTCGAAAGTCCAACTGTAATCACCTCCGCACTTAGAAATCAACGATGCGCTTCTCTCAGGCGTTCAAATATCACACAAACCCATGCCCCCAAAGTCGTACTAACAGGCTTCGGCAGAATCACCACGTCCATGACATCCTTCTCTCCATCCCACTCGGCATCTTCTGCGCCATGCTCGCCTACCGTGCCAGCTACCTTTCCCTCTTTTCATACCAGACGAACCACATCCCTCTCCTCCACGCTGGACTTGGGCAATCAGTGCTTCCTCCAGCACCTGGCGCTGCACTACCTGTTGGCCAGGACTTGGCGGTGAAATGGCCGAAGACGCCGTTGGGGGGCGCGCTGCCTTCGAGCATACCGAATATGCCTGTGAATCTGCCAAACCTGGCGAAATTGCCAGACCTGCCAGGAGGATCACCGAATTTGCCAGCCGGTGCGCCAGATCTGCCAGCGGGGACACCTAGTCTACCGCCCGGCACAAGTCCGCTGCCGAAAAGCAAAGGATTCGGCCGTGATGGACCAACCGAAAAAGGTCAGATGACAGCGAGTGGTGTAGACGGTATCATCGATGACAACGCAACTTTGAACGGGGACCTGGACGGGAATGCAGATTTCTATGAGCGACGCATGACGAACGAGACCGTGATGCCATCCATCAGGGAGCGAAGGCATTGGCCGAGCGCGGAGGACGTCACTCTAAATGTGAGACTCAACGATCTGCAAAGAGGCGAGCAGATGGTTTGACTCGATGGAAGCGGGATACTTGGGCGAGGTGCTTTTGTGGAAATTCGAGTGGGGTGTGGTATTTGATTGATCAATGGGGCTGGGTGGGGGTTTATTGTTGGGCATGGTTACGTTCGTGAGAGATATGGGTGGGCGTATAGGTAGAAATGGTAAGGGTTTGAAAGGCTCTTTTGAGTTTTGCGTGCGTGTGAGTGACTGTGCGTGCGTGATGTACTTTGTTGAAATGGTTGTGTGAGATTCTTTGATGGTGAGATTTGGATTTTGTTCTTACTACTACTTAATTGTAAAGGGTTTATTGTCGTCTGGTATTTGTCTTCTGGATAATGTGATACGTACACACCGTTGCCGTAGGAAGCATTTCATGGAAACGATCCTACAATGGACGCCAGGTTCAGCAGATTTTCCATATGCTATCATCTTTTCGTAAGGCTATAATGGTCTCAAAAGCATCACTCATCCCCAAACAACCGTGTCCTTTCTAGCCATTGACAACCACACCCCCGTTCGGATGCAGACTCTGCCCGCTCATAAAACTACTATCCTGACTCGCCAAAAACACAAAGCATGTCGCGATCTCGCTCGGCTGCCCTGGCCGTCCCATCGGCGTCGCGCTAAACTGATCCATGGCATAACTCTTCATCGTACTCGGGATCAACGGCGTCCACACGGGCCCAGGACAGACGCAATTGACGCGGATGCCGAAGGAGATTTGCTGGTTGCTGAGGCCGCGGGTGAAGGCGACGATGGCGCCTTTGCTGCTGGTGTAGTCGAGCAGGTCGGGGCGGCCGATGTAGGCATTTACCGAGGCGTTGTTGATGATGGTGTCGCCGGATTTCATGTGTTCGAGGGCGTATTTGGACATGTAGAAGTAGGGGTGGATGTTTGTGTCGAAGGTTTTGAGCCATTGGTCTCTATGGTGGGGGGTGGGTTAGCATTGGATGTACGCTGGTGGAGGGAAACAAGGGGGGAGATGTACTCGGAGAGCTCGCGGATGCCGTTGGTCATGTTCTGGTATGCGGCGTTGTTGACTAGGATGTTGATGGTGCCCATCTCAGAAACGGCTGTGTCGACGACCTTCTTGCAGTTCTCCTGTTTTTTGAGATCGGTGGACATGAGGTAGCACTTTCGTCCACGCTTCTCGACCTCTTTCTTGGTCTCCTGAGCGTCCTGTTCTTCTTCGGGTAGGTAGACGATCAAGACATCAGCTCCCTCCATGGCGAATAAAATAGCAATGGCACGACCGATGCCAGAGTCACCGCCGGTGATGATGGCTTTCTTGCCTTCCAGCTTTCCAGCCGCTTTGTAGGTTTGGTATCCGCCGTCTTCAGTGGGTATTTCAGCGTTGACAGGTTCGGGGCCTTTCATGTCGGATTGACGACCTGGTTGATCTTGGTGCTGAATTGGGACTTGGTGACCTGGTGGAAGGGGTCAGTCAGGTTTCTGAAGTGCACCTGGTCGGTGACTTACCAGACTTGAACTGCGAGCCTTCGCTCGTAGCTGACTTGGCAGCATTCTTTGCTGATTCCATGACGGTTATGAGGCTGTTCTGATGGTAAATGTGTACAGGTTGAGTACAGAGACCAACGGTAACGTGAGCTGTGGAAATATACCTTGGATTTGGAAAAGCCACTCAACAGTGAAGATATGGAGGGATTTTAAAGAATTTAAAGAATTGTTAGGCAGATGGGACTTTCACTGATGTGAGTGACATAAGGTAGGTAGGCTACGGTAAGGTACCTAGTACAGTACGTCAACCGTTCATGACGTTGATAATGACCTACATACTGTACGTGCCGGAGGAACGACCGATGAAAGACTGGAGCAACGCGAGGAGAGCTGATTGGATTGGCTCGTCAATTACTTCGTTATCCGGAAAGAAGATGCCTTCGACCACAGTATAGCTAGCTAGCTTCACATATCATATTTTCGTAACCTCGAATGAAGTTCTGACATTGACTGTGCTTGAAAGACCTCTTTGAGGCTTTGAGGAATTTCGCCACGGCTCTCTTGATGAGAGCTGTAGAAGTCGACATTCTAGTAGTCACGTACAAACGTACAAACCCAACGATTTCGCTAGAATCGTCCCGTCGATGATTTCAATCGTCGTGGTCGTCGACTTTGGATCAAAGGATGACGTCGCTTATCTACAGTAGATAATCTCGCTTATTCGGCTTGTGCCTAAATTCAACCTCCTACTCACAGTATGACATGTAGATTGTGTCTCTACTCTGAAGCAGGTACTTCCATTGAACTTATCTATCGCTAGCCGTTCTATTTTGGACCGGAGTAAATCCATGGCCAAGATACTACATTATGAATCTACCACTACCAGGCTCAGGGCCCCTTCAAAATAGCTTCACCGTACTGCGTGCCCCTTTTCCTTTATGCTGGAACAACATCATCCTTGGTCAAGATAGTCCGTAAAATCACTCTCATGTGAAACAAGCCTTGCGGCGATAGCGACCACTACACTGCACGTACGCCCATGGCGAAGATGTCACCGAACAGCAGCCACCAGATGATCGTGCCAACCTGGGGCGACTTGGTTAGATTGAAATCGCCCCCGCATGGGCAAAAGCGGCTGCGATAAGGTGACGTTGGTGGTATATCGGTGGATGCGAGCCTTGAGCACTCGGAATTCCTGGGCTCGACTCGCGATTCTCGTCCCTGCAAGGTTCCCGTGGTGCCCAAGAAACCAGCCATATAATTCCAAACCGCTGAATCTCCCAGCTCGGCCAGTCCCGTCGCGAGCCTTACACGGTGGCGCCGTACCGCCCCCAGATCCTGACGATCAACCCTTAGGAGCTCGCGCAGATCAGGAATCTATTTCCTGAGGAAAGAAACAAACCCACTACACCATTGTGCTAGCGTCACTAGGAATCGAACCTACTATGAATTGAGTAGTCTCCGTCATCCTGGGCACGGCGTCAATGCTCTCGACCGCTAGGCCGAGATCAAAACACAGCTGACAACAGCCCAACAACCCAGCTGGTGCCAAAGGCCCTCGGAAGATCCGGGGGGCGTAGATATTGCCGATGGTCAACAAGGTGGGTGGGAATCACGGTGATCAGTATCGTAGTGGAGCTTATGCACCACTTTGTTGTATTCGCCGGCCGATTGCAGGACGGTTATTGATGGTTGGCTGGCATGAGAAATTATAGCCCAGGCCCAGATTCGCGAGTAGGTTGTCGATGTCGATGAGTTTTGCTGCGGCTGGGTTGCCCCTTTGGTAGGTTCGAAGCGTGGTGATGAGGCCCTAGATAGGTATGAATGCTATGTGGAGGAGCTAGTCACTCGAGCAATGTTTGATGGATTGGAGGAGATTTTGCGTCGTCAACGTTCTGATGCAGTATCGCTCTCATTTAATCAGGAGCACTTCTAGCGAGCTCGGCGCACTGTGTTCAGGCCCGTCTTACTCGACTATACATAGCTCTTGCAAGATGTCCATTCTCTATGCATTCATCTCTACTTACCAAACATGCTATAATCATCTACGCCTCGCCAAGAATACCAGCTCTAAAAACTCCCAAGAACATCCTCACTAAATACACTTCCCATTTCCCCGTTATCATTTATTTCCCCAGTCGCTTCACGAACTCAACCAATCCAAAAACTCCGGTGTGAAATAACTCACCACCACCGTCGCCCCAGCCCGGAGTATCCCCTCTGTACTCTCAAACGCCATGGCTTTCAGATCAAAGACCCCCGCCTTCGCCCCTGCATGGATCATTGCAAACTCCCCGGACA
>JAABUR0100003035.1_pt1 | contig 24216 bp, 30 predicted proteins | sample 5560091 | NCBI WGS metagenome assembly JAABUR01 (sample SAMN10711879, study PRJNA513375) | rock metagenome | isolation source: Antarctica rocks | place: Antarctica: Victoria Land, University Valley sud
GACTTCTGGACCTACACGTGCATCAACTGCCTGCGCACGCTCCCGTTCGTGCGCGCCCTCGACGAGCGCTACCGCTCCTCCGGACTGACCGTGGTGGGCGTCCACACGCCCGAGTTCTCCTTCGAGCACAACACCCAGAACGTGGGGGATGCGATTGCGCGCAATGGCCTGCGCTACCCCGTCGCGCAGGACAACGGGTACGGCACGTGGGACGCCTACGGCAACCAGTACTGGCCGGCGGAGTACCTGAGCGACGCGCACGGAGAGGTGCGCCACACGCACTTCGGCGAGGGGGACTACAAGCAGAGCGAGGCCGCCGTGCGCGCGCTGCTCCTCGAGGCCGGCGCCCGGACGCTGCCTCCGCCCGTGACCGCGCACGCCGAGGTGCCCTCCTCCGATCTGGCCACCCCGGAGACCTACCTCGGCGCCGCCCATCACGGCGAGCGCTTCGTGCCCGCGCCTCCGGAGCGCGGCACGCACGTCTACCCGGGCCCGGGCGGTTCCCTCCCGACCAGCGGCTTCGCGCTCACCGGACGCTGGCGGGTGAGCGGCGAGGCCGCGACCGCGGCCGGGGCGGGGGCTCGCATCGACGCCCGCTTCCAGGCGCAGAAGGTCTACCTCGTGCTCTCCTCGCAGGGAGGACGGCCGCGGCCCGTGCGCGTGCTGCTCGGCGGGCGCCCGGCGCGCGCGGGCAGCGCCGGACGCGACGCGCCGGGCGGCCGCGCGCTCATCAAGGGGCAGCGCCTGTACGAGCTCGTCGCGCTGCGGGCGCCGGGGAGCCACCGGCTGACGCTCGAGGTTCCCGCGGGGGTCTCGGGCTACGCGTTCACGTTCGGCTGAGGCCCGAGCCGAGCGCCGCCGCCGCGCGAGCGCGCTCCTCGGGACGGTTGACGCTCTGAAACGCCGCCTCGTCGTCCGCCCAGAGCCAGTCAGGGCCCAACGCGGCCACCGCGGCGCGCGCGGGCGCTCCCGCCCGCGCCGCCGCCCGCAGCGCGGCCAGCGCTCCGGGCCGGTAGAGCGCGAAGAGCGGCTCGATCCCCCCGGGATGTCGCGCCACCACGGCCGGCGCATCACCGCCCCACCTCGCCAGGCGGCTCACGAGCTCGCGCGTGATCAGCGGCATGTCGCCCGCGCACGCGAGCACGGAGCGCCCGTCGGCCCCCGCAAGCGCGTGGGCCACCCCCGCCAGCGGGTGCCGGGGCACGTCGGGCTCGATCCACACCGCGACGCCGGGCAGGAGCGGCAGCTCGCTGTCGCGCTTGGCGAGGATCACCACCTCGGGGAGCACCGCCCGCAGCGCCGCGAGCGGATGGGCGATCAGCGGGCGCCCGGCGAGCTCCACGGTCGCCTTGGCGCCGCCGATCCGCCGGCCGAGGCCGCCGGCGAGGACGGCGCCCAACGGCGGCGGCGCCTCAGCCCTTGAACGTGGAGGGCCCGGCATCGCCGAACGGCTCGTCGCGCTCGCTCACCGCCTTGCGGAAGCCAACGGCGGCCGCGCGCGCCTGGAAGGCGTAGCCCTCGGGCGTGTGGCGTGCTATCCCGTCGAACACCGTGCCGAGGAGCTGGCTCGCGTGCAGCCCCTGCGCGGCCACGGTCTGGTTGAGCAGGAGCTTCATCATCACGAGCTGGTTGACCGGCATGCGCGCGATCCGCTCGAGCAGCGCCTCGCAGCGCTCCTCGAGCGCCTCGGGCGCCGGGGCCTCGGTGGCCAGTCCCCACTCGAGCGCCTCCGTGCCCGAGAGGCAGTCGCCGGTGAACAGGAGCCGCTTGGCCTTCTCGAGCCCGATCCGGTGCGCCCACACCGCGGTCGTCGGCGAGCCCCACACCCGCGCGGGCGGGTAGCCGATCTTCGCGTCGGCCGCGATCACGAGGAGATCGGAGCAGAGCGCCATGTCGGTGCCGCCCGCGACACAGAAGCCTTGCACCTTGCAGACGACGGGCTTCTCGGAATGGAAGAGGCTCATGAAGCCGCGGACGTTGCGGCTCATCATCTGGTAGTCGAGCATGGGGTCCCACGCCCGTCCCGGGTCGTGGTTGGCGGCCTGCACCGAGGGGTCGAGGACGGTTCCGGCCGCGTTCTGGGCGCCCTCGAGGTGCATCCGCTCGGCGGACTCCACGAGGTCGTAGCCGCCGCAGAAGCCCTTGCCGTTGCCGGCCAGCGCGATGACGTGCACCGCCGGGTCGAGGTTGGCCCGCTCGACGAGCGCGGCGAGCTCGCCGGGGGTTCGCGCGGTGATCCCGTTGCCCCGCTCGGGGCGGTTCAGGGTGATGCGCGCGATCCGCCCCGTCACCCCGTAGGTCATCGTCTCCGAGGCCTCCACGCCCCGGCAGCATAGAATCACTCTCATGGAGGGTTCGACCGAGCAGGGCGTCGTGCGCAGCTGGCTGCGCTGCTACCGCTGCTGGTCGCAGAATCTTGAGGTGCAGGTGCACTACGAGGGCATCCACCGCATCGATCCGGGCACGGGCGAGCGCGCCGAGGTGGTCGACGAGATGCAGGAGGCCGTCGTCCAGTGCCTCGACTGCATGCACGACCAGCCGCACCTGGGGTTCGTGGGCGGCCGCGTGGAGCCGATCGAGGACCGCTGGGAGCGAATGGTGGCCGGCACGCCGTGGGTCGCCTCCTGCACGGTCACCGTCGATGCCGACGAGGTCGAGAGCTGCTCGGGCCCCGACGCCGGCGAGAACCTCTCCTTCGCCGCCTTCGGCGACCACGGCACGCGCGAGTTCTTCACCCACGTGCGCTTTCACAAGCACGACGAGGACCAGATCGTCGTCCACCTGCTCGTGGAGCTCTACGCGCGCTCGAGCGAGGAGGCCACCGAGGTGCTCGAGGGCTCCGCGCGGGGCACGCTCGCGCTCACCTCTCTGGCCGAGGAGTCGCGGCCCCCCGCGGCGACCGGCGAGGACCGTCACTAACCCGTGGCCCCGACGCTGCACGGCGAGCACCTCATCCAGGTCGTCCGGCTCGGGGCGATCAACTGCTACCTCGTCCGCGAAGAGGACGGGCTCACGCTCGTCGACACCGCGGTTCCGGGCAGCGCCCCGGCGATAGTCGCCGCGGCGCAGGAGGTCGGCGTGCCGATCCGCCGGATCCTCGTCACCCACGCCCACAGCGACCACGTCGGCTCGCTCGACGCGCTCGCCGGCGAGTTGCCCGAGGCCGAGGTGCTCTTTCCCGCCCGCGACGCGCGGATCCTGCGCGGCGATCGCTCGCTCGACGCGAACGAGCCGGGCGGCGCGAAGCTCCTCTCGCCGTTCTATACGAAGGTCAAGACCTGCCCCGCGCGGGAGCTCGCGCCCGGCGAGCGAGTCGGCTCGCTCGAGGTGATTGCCGCGCCGGGACACACGCCTGGGCAGGTCGCCTACCTCGACACGCGCGACCGCTCCCTGATCTGCGCCGACGCGTTCACGACGCTCGGCGGCGTGGCGACGACGGCCAAGCCCTACTGGAAGCTCCCGCTCCCGGGGATCGCCTCCTGGGACGGTCCGACGGCCCTGGCGAGCGCCCGCGCGCTCACCTCGCTCGAGCCGAGCCGGCTCGCTCCCGGCCACGGCAAGGTGGTCGAGAGCCCGGTGGCGGCGATGAACGCCGCGGTCACCCGCGTCGCCTGAGCCGCGCGGAGCTCAGCCGGCGCCCTCCAACCGCCCCTCGAGGGCGTCGAGCTGCTCGCGCACGACTCCAGGCACGTGGTCGCCCAGGGAGTCGAACCACTCGCGGATCGCCGGAAGCTCGGCCTTCCACTCCTCCACGTCGACCGAGAGCAGCGCGGCGAGATCCTCCTCGGGCAGGCTCAGGCCGTCGGTCTCGATGGCCTCGGGCGTGGGCAGGTAGCCGATCGGCGTCTTCACCGCGTCGGCGTTGCCCTCACAGCGGCGGAAGACCCAGGCGAGCACGCGTGAGTTCTCGCCGAACCCGGGCCACAGGAAGCGCCCGTCGTCGAGATCCTTGCGAAACCAGTTGACGTAGAAGACCTTGGGGAGCTTCGAGGCGTCGGCGTTCTCGCCCATCTCGAGCCAGTGGGCGAAGTAGTCACCCATGTTGTAGCCGCAGAAGGGGAGCATCGCGAACGGGTCGTTGCGGAGCTTCCCCACCGCTCCGGCCGCCGCGGCGGTGGTCTCCGAGGTCATGACCGAGCCGAGGAAGACCCCGTGCTCCCAGTCGAAGGCCTCGTGGACTAGCGGCACGACGGTCGAGCGCCGGCCGCCGAAGAGCATCGCGTCGATCGGGACGCCGGCCGGATCCTCCCACTCCGGGGCGATCGCGGGGTCCTGGGCCGCCGGCGCCGTGAAGCGCGCGTTCGGGTGCGCCGAGGGCTTGGCCGATGCGGGCGTCCAGTCCTCCCCGTGCCAGTCGATCAGGTGCTCGGGGGTGTTCGTGGTCATCCCCTCCCACCACACGTCGCCGTCGTCGGTCTTCGCGCAGTTCGTGAAGATCGCGTTGCTCTGGACGCTGGCCATCGCGTTGGGGTTGGTCTTCTCACCCGTGCCCGGCGCGACGCCGAAGAAGCCCGCCTCGGGGTTGATCGCGTAGAGGCGGCCGTCCTCGCCGAACTTCATCCAGGCGATGTCGTCGCCGACGGTCTCCACGGTCCAGCCCGCGAGGGTGGGGATGAGCATGGCGAGGTTGGTCTTCCCGCAGGCGGAGGGGAAGGCGCCGGTGACGTACTTCGTCTCTCCCTCGGGCGAGGTGAGCTTGAGGATCAGCATGTGCTCGGCCATCCAACCCTCGTCGCGCGCCATCACCGAGGCGATCCGCAGCGCGAAGCACTTCTTGCCGAGCAGCGCGTTGCCCCCGTAGCCCGATCCGAAGGACCAGATCTCCCGCGTCTCGGGGAAGTGGACGATGTACTTGTTCTCGGCGTTGCAGGGCCACGGCACGTCGGCTTGGCCGCCCGAGAGCGGCGCGCCCACGGAGTGCAGGCAGGGGACGAACCCCCCGCCCTCGTCGATCGCGTCGAGAGCGCCCTGTCCCATACGGGTCATGATCCGCATGGAGACCGCGACGTAGGCCGAGTCGGTGAGCTGCACCCCGACGTGCGCAATCGGCGAGCCGAGCGGCCCCATCGAGAAGGGCACGACGTACATCGTGCGGCCGTGCATGCACCCGCGGAAGAGATCGGAGAGCGCGTCCTTCATCTCCGCCGGGTCGCGCCAGTTGTTCGTCGGGCCGGCGTCGTCCTCGGACTCCGAGCAGATGAACGTCCGGTCCTCGACCCGCGCGACGTCGGCCGGATCCGAGCGCGCGAGGTAGGAGTTCGGACGCTTGGCGTCGGAGAGCTTCTCGAAGGTCCCCGCGTCGACGAGCGTCTGGCACAGGCGGTCGTACTCCTCCGCGGAGCCGTCGCACCAGTGCACGGCTTCGGGCTGCGTGAGCTCCGCCACCTCGTTCACCCAGGACAGCAGCTTCGGGTGTGTAGTCGGCGCGGCGGTCGTGCTCACTCTGTGGTCAACTCCTAGGGTCGGCGGCGCGAGGGGTAAGTCGGATTCGCGGCCCAGGAGGGTACCCGCTGAGAGCCTCTGGCGTCAGCTCAGAACGAGATGCGGCGCCTGCGGCTTGCGCCGTGGCGCGGTCGCGTCCAGCAGCTCGCGCACCATCTCGTCACGGCAGAACGAAGCGCCCGCCTCAGCGGGCATCGCCACCTCGACCCGGCGCACCGGCGCCTGCTCGAGGGGCCGCGCGAGGAGGTCGTCGCGCAGCGGGTCCAGCGCCGAGGAGGGCATGAGGGCGAGCGGGCCGCCGGTGGCGACGAGCGCCTGGACCGAGGAGAAGTCCGCCGTGCGGAAGAAGGGCTCGAAGGCGGGCTCGAAGCCTCGATCGACACACGCGCGGCGCAGAGCCGCGCCCCAGGGCGAACACGCTCCCGCGCTTCCGACGATCGGCACGCCGGCCAGGGCGTCGAGCTCGAGGACGCCGGAGCCCGCGAGGGGGTGCTCAGGCGGCATGACCAAGCGGTAGGGATCGTCGAAGAGGTGCACGTACTCCAGCCCCGCGTCGCCTCCCAGCGCGCGGCCTTCGTAGTCGTTGGCGGGCGACCACCCGTCGAAGCGGAACAACACGCCCAGGTCCAGCTCGCGGGCGCGCAGGCGCGCCACGGTCTCGAACGGCTCGCCCTCGATGAAATGCAGGACCACTTCGGGCAACCGCCTGCGCAGCGCGTCGAGCGCCGCGGCGGCAAAGGCGGTGGTGCCGGTGGGGAAGGAGCCGAACCTGAGTCTCCCCGAGCGGCCCTCGATCAACGCCTGGAGCTCGTCGTCGGCGTTGGCCATGCGGCTGAGAAGACCCTCGGAATGAGCGAGCAGCGTCTCGCCGACGGGCGACAGGCGCATCCCCGTATGCGTGCGCTCGAACAGCACCGCGCCCGTGTCGCGCTCGAGCGCCGCCATCTGCTGGGAGATCGCGGAGGGGGTGAACTGCAGCGTGCTCGCGGCCGCCGCGAAGCTGCCTCCGCTCGCGACCTCGCGCAGTATCACGAGCCGCCGGAGGTCGAAGACCTGCGCCAGCCGCGCCGAGGTGAGGCTCCGGGCCGGATTCACATCCGGATCCGCCCACTCTCCACGTAATTCGACGCTCGACATTCGGCCCCTCCCAGGCTTCGGCTCCCTGGCGCCTAGTCACCCACGAGGCGGCCGGCGTTACGCGTAAGCAACCGTGACGCCGTAAGTCAGGAACGCTTGTCGCCGGTGACCCTCGAGCCGCCTAGCGTCCCGAGCAGAGTTCATCGCACCGTGGTGAGCCACGTGAAACCGCAAGGAGAAGCACCATGGCTCCAACCGCCATCTTCAAGCGCCTCGGCCTCGGAACCCTCGCCCTCGGACTCCTGCCCGTCATCGCCTCGGGCTGCGGCAACTCGAGTGCCGCGGCGGGGAGTCCCGGCGCCGGCGGCAAGCCGAGCCAGGCCCAGATCGACGACCGCAGCGGTCCGAAGGTGAAGTTCGCGCCCTCCGGCGACAAGCTGCTGCCCCCGGGCAACCTGCTGGTCAAGAGCGCCCTGGGCGTGGACCAGACCCACTCGTCGGTCACCCTCCCGCTGCACAAGGGCCGCTTTCACGGCCAGACGGTCTGGTACGTCCTCACGGAGGCCTCGGACTTCGGTCTGGCCCACGACCTCAACGTCAACTTCTCCCCCAAGCTCGCCAACATGGGCATCGGCTGTGACGTATGCGTGCAGGACGTGACGCTCAACAACCCTCAGAACAACAAGTTCGGCGAGGCGGTCGTCAACTTCGAGGGCGTCCCGAACTTCAAGCCCAAGCGCAACCTCGTCTCGGGACCGGCCGCGGGGCCCGCGGCGTTCCCGCCGGCCAACGCCAAGCCGGGATCGGTGGCCGACAGCCGCTACAGCCCGTTCATCCGGGTCAAGGGCTCCTCGACGGTCTACAACGCGCCCATCGTCGCCGTGGGCGACCGCAAGTTCGACGTCGAGCGCCACACGAATACGGCCGATCGCGTGCTGAAGATGAAGCTGCCGGGGACACCGGGGTCGGGAGGCTTCGAGCCCGGCTCGGTGGAGCTGCTGCTCGTGCACGGTCTCGAGGCCGGGAAGAAGATCTTCTACCTGAGCACCGAGGCCTCGGATCCCGTCGCGGCGACGCTCGAGCGGGCGACGTTCGTGCCCGCGCTGCAGCACGCACCGTTCACGGGTGGCGATGACTTCCTCGGAGCGGCCAGGGAGCGGATCTTCCTGTTCACCAACGGGGAGACGGGCGCTGGCAACCCCAACCGCCAGGGCCTGAGCCACCTCATCAAGGACGGGCACGCCGGCGAGGACGCAAGCCTGAAGAACGCCGGCCTGCTCGAGGCGCTGCGCAACGACGGCGATGCGCTCAACGTGCTCGGCGACTTCCCGTCGCTGGCCGATCCGCGCCACGCCAACGCCTACAGCCCGCTGTGGGACGCGCAGCTCGGCGAGTGGAGCAAGAAGGCGCTGGCCCAGAAGCTCGACAGACGCCAGAGCGACGAGAACACCATCCTCAACCTGGCGCTGACCCGACCCGACCTGCTCACCGGGCCGCTCGGAACGAAGTACGGCTCTGGCGACTTCGTCATCAACTGCCCGACGATGGCGTTCGAGACGACCCCGCCGACGCTCAATCAGGCGGAGCCGAAGGCCGGCGGTCAGTTCTAGAGGCCGACGGGCGATCCACGGACGGGAGCGGGCTGGTCAGCCGCTCTCGTCCGCCGTGGCTCTACTCGACGGATCCCTCGGCCTGGGCCGGGGCCTGCCCTGGCTCCCGGCGGGGGACGAGCACAAGACGCTTGAACTCGGCCACGAGCGTCCCGTCCTGGTTGAAGACCCGCGTGTGGACCTTGACCGTCCCGCGATCGGGCTTGGAGCGCGACTCCTTCTTCTCGAGCACCTCGGACTCCACGAACAGCGTGTCGCCGTGAAAGACCGGCGCGGGATGGGAGAGGTCCTCCGTGGCGAGGTTGGCGATCGCCTTGCCGCTCACGTCGCTCACGCTCATCCCGAGCGCCAGGGAGTAGACGAGCGGACCGACCACCACGTTGCGCCCCTGCTGGGACTGAGAGGCGTAGACGTCGTTGATGTGGAGCGGATGGTGGTTCATCGTGATGAGGCAGAACAGGTGATCGTCGGCCTCGGTAACCGTCTTGGCCGGCCAGTGCTTGTAGGTGGCGCCGACCTCGAACTCCTCGAGGTAGCGGCCGTAGGGGTGCGATCCGCTGGCCTCGCGGGTGGCCTGGGCGGTCTCGACGGGGGCAGGGGCGGTCTGGCTCATGGGGCGGGCGATCTCCTGGTCATTGAGAAGGGGGAGGGATTGTGCCGCATGCCGCGCGGCGGCTCGAGCTACTTGCCCCCCGGGCAGGTGGCCTTGACCTGGCTGCGCGTGGTCGCGTTGCGGATCCGCTGCGCCTCCTGCAGGCAGGCCTGCCGGGCCGCCTTGATGGCGGCGTCGGTGATCTGCTGGCGGTTGCCCGAGGAGATCGCCTGACACGCCTGCTCCGCGCTGCGGCGCGCCGCCGGGTCGCTCACCGCTCGGGCCGACTGGCGACACGCCGCCAGAGCGGCCGCTCGGGCCGGAGCAGGGACGTTGGAGGTCCCGCAGCCGAGAAGGGTGAGGGCGAGGAGGAGGGCGAGGAGGAGCGTCGCGCGAGTGGGCATGGGAGGCACGGTACGCAATTCGTGGTCGCGCGTCGGCGCGGCTACGCATACTGTCCCCCGTGCGCCTCGGTGTCCGGCCCGACAATCCGATCGAGGCGCTGGCGCTGCTCTCGGGGCGGGTCCCGAGCGCCCTGTTCGAGACCTACTTCGCCTTCATGGCGGCGCGGGTGGTGATGGCCGCGACCTCCCTCGGCGTCTTCGAGGCCCTCGCCGAGCAGCCCGACGACGCCACCGGGCTGGCTCAGCGTCTGCGGCTCGACCCGGCGGGCGCCGAGGTGCTGCTGCTCGCCCTGCGCGCCCAGGACTACCTCGAGGAGCGCGACGGCCGGCTGCACAACTCCGCACAGACCGAGCGCTTTCTGCTCCGGGGGGCCCCCGAGTCCCTCGCGGAGTGGGTCGGGGGCTTCAACTACGACATGTGGGAGCACTTCGGCCACCTCGAGGAGGTGGTGCGCTCGGGCACGCCGATCGGGCTGCACGAGCGAGAGTCCGACGATCCCTACTGGGAGCGATACCTCAGGGGCCTGTTCGAGATCTCCCGGCTGCAGGCCGAGGTCGTCTCCCGGCTCATCCCCGCCGAGCGCCCGCGTCGCCTGCTCGACCTCGCCGGCGGGCACGGAGGCTTCGCGATGGCGCTCTGTGGCCGGCACCCGGGCTTGAGCGCGACGGTGGTAGAGCTCGAAGGCGCGGCGCGCGTCGGCCGCGCGATCGTGGAGGAGCAGGGGATGGCCGACCGCGTGGGCTTCGCCCCGGGCGACCTCTTTGAGCGCGAGCTCGGCACGGGCCACGACATCGCCACCGCGCACAACATCGCCCACCACTTCTCCCCTGAGCAGAACGTGGAGCTGCTGAGCCGCGCCCGCGGAGCGCTTCGGGCAAACGGCACCATGGCCGTGCTCGAGCTCGAGCGCCCCGAGCCCGGCCGGCGTGGCTCTCCCGTCGGGACCCTCACCGGCGTGCTCTTCTTCATCACGAGCGCCGCGCGCACCTACACCGGCCGCGAGCTCGCCGGCTTCCTCGCCGAGGCCGGCTTTCGTCGGGTGCGCGCCCGGCGCCACCCCGAGCTGCCGGGCTCCGTGCTCGTTCTCGGCCGGGCCTGAGCTCCCTCGCCGCGATATCCGCCGGACGGCCCGGAGGCGGTAGCGTGAGAGCCCCCTCGACCCTCGGAGACCCTCTCGTGCGCAATCCCCGCGACTTCGGAAAGCCCCTCGCCGTCGGTGCCCCCACGCCGCGGCTCGAGATCCCGGTCACCCCCTCGCGGATGATCCACTTCCTCGACTTCTCCAACGAGAAGATGGTGGCCAAGTCCGCCGACATCGCCCAGCAGACCGACATCCTGCTCGGCAACCTCGAGGACGCGGTGCCCGTCGACAAGAAGGAGGCCGCGCGGGAGGGGCTCATCCGCGTCGGGCGCGACATGGACCTCGGCCAGACCGCACTGTGGACTCGCGTCAACGCGCTCGAGTCGCCCTGGTTCCTCGACGACCTCATGCAGGTCGTGGGAGAGATCGGCCACAAGCTCGAGGTCGTGATGATCCCCAAGGTCGAGGGGGCGTGGGACATCCACTACGTCGACCGCCTGCTCGCCCAGCTCGAGGCCCGGGCCGGCCTGCAGAAGCCGATCCTCGTCCACGCGATCCTCGAGACCGCGCTCGGGGTCAGCAACCTCGAGGAGATCGCCGCGGCCAGCCCGCGCATGCAGGGCATGAGCATCGGGCCGGCCGACCTCGCCGCCTCGCGCCGCATGAAGACCACGCGCGTGGGCGGCGGGCACCCCGGCTACCGGGTGCTCTCCGACCCCGACCCGGAGAACGCGGACGCCGCCCGGCCGAGCGCCCAGCAGGACCTCTGGCACTACTCCATCGGGCGAATGGTCGACGCCTGCGCCTCGGCCGGGATCCTGCCCTTCTACGGGCCGTTCGGCGACATCAAGGACACGGCGGGGTGCGAGACGCAGTTCCGCGCCGCCTTCCTCATGGGCTGCGTCGGGGCGTGGTCGCTGCACCCCGCGCAGATCGCGATCGCCAAGAAGGTCTTCTCCCCGGAGCCCGAGGAGGTGCGCTTCGCCCAGAAGGTGATCGAGGCGATCCCCGACGGCCGCGGCGTGCACATGATCGACGGCAAGATGCAGGACGACGCGACGTGGAAGCAATGCAAGGTGATGGTCTCGCTCGCCGAGATGCTCGCCGAAAAGGACCCCGAGCTGCGCGAGGCCTACGGGCTGGACGGCGGCTCGAACGGCGCCGCGAAGCTCCCCGAGCCGGGCAAGCTCCCCGAGGCCGCACGGTAGGGGCGCGGCCTCGAGAACGGCGAGGTCAGCAGGCGGCGAGGGTGATGCCGTCGTCGAGGCGGCGGAGGTCCTCGCAGTCGCTCGTCACGGCGACCCCGTCGACGAGGCGTGCCACCACGACGACCGACGCGTCGACGATGTCGGAGGTGGCGGTGGCGCCGCAGAGCTGTCCCGCCGCGCGCGCGCTCGAGCCGTCAAGCGGATGGATCGTCACCCCGTCTGCCGAGACGACGCGGACGAGTCGGACCTGGCGCGCGAGATTTCGCCACGCTTGCGCGAGCGCTCCGGCCGGCACATGGACGTCCTGCGCGAGCTCCAGGAGCCGGATCACCCGCCGGTCAGCACGATCGACGGCGATCAAGGCGCCCGCGTCGAGGACTACAGGCCGAGGACGCTCCGGGCCCATGCGGTCTCCTCATCGGTCGCGGGGCCAAGCTCCGCCCGGATAGCGGCCAGCGCGTCCGCCAGGCTCTCGCGTTGGGCGCGCTCGGTCATCGCCGAGGCAACCCATGCGCTCACCGAGGGGGCACGACCGGCGGCGACCGCTTCCTCGGCGGCGCGAACCGCGGCTTCGTCGACGGTGACCGTCACTCGGCTTCGCATACGATCAGCATAGTGTCGCAGCAGAAAGTATGTACCTGAGACCTCTCGGCCCGCCGCACTCACGCCCGTCCCGCTAGGGTTCCGCGCCGCATGAGGCTCTTCGAGTTCGAGGCCCGCGACGTGGTCAAGCGCGCGGGCATCCCGGTTACCGACTACGGGTTCGCCACCTCCGCCGACGAGGCGCGCGAGATCGCCGAGCGCATCGGCGGCCCGACGGTCATCAAGTCCCAGGTCCTCACGGGCGGGCGCATGAAGGCGGGCGGCGTGCAGTTCGCCGACACGCCCGAGGAGGCCGCCGAGCACGCGGAGAAGGTGCTGAAGCTGGAGATCGGCGGACACATGCCGCGCGGCGTGCTCGTCGACCCAAAGGCCTCGGTCAAGCAGGAGTACTACGCCGGCGTGGTGTGGGACGGCATCCGCAAGCAGCCCGTGATGCTGTTCTCCGACATGGGCGGGATCGACATCGAGGAGGTCGCCGAGCAGCACCCCGACCACGTCGGGCGCGGGCACTTCTCGACACTTCTTCCTCTCTCGGACTTCCAGGCCAAGCAGGTGATCGCCCAGACCGGCGTCAGCGGCCGCGCCCTCACCCGCATCACCCCGATCCTCACCCGCCTCGCGCGCCTCTTCCTCGAGCGCGACATGACGCTGGCGGAGATCAACCCGCTCGGGGAGCTCGAGGACGGCTCCTTCGTCGCCCTCGACGCCCACATGGACATGGAGAACGAGGCGCGGCCGCGCCAGAAGAAGGTGCTCGCCGCCCTCGGGGTGGGCGAGGAGGAGACCCGCCAAGCGCGCGAGGCGACCCCCTTCGAGCTCGCCGGCGAGGAGGTCGACGCGATGAGCCACCGCGGCGTGGCCGGCAACGTCACCGAGTTCGACGGCGACCTCGGACTGGTCATCGGCGCCGGCGGCGGCTCGCTGACGCTCTTCGACGCGGTGCGCGCGCACGGCGGGCGGCCGGCCAACTACTGCGAGATCGGCGGCAACCCCTCGGTGCAAAAGGCCTGCGGCCTGGCCAAGCTCGTGCTCCAGAAGCCGGGCGTGGACAAGATCGCGGTGATGATGTCGATCGTCTCGAACACGCGGGTGGACATCGTCGCGCGCGGGGTCATCAAGGCGTGCGTCGAGCTCGGCTTCGACCCGGCGGAGAAGATCGCGATCTTCCGCATCCCCGGCGCGTGGGAGGAGGAGGGCTTCAAGATCCTCGAGCGCTACGGGGTGGAGTACGCCGACCGCTCGGTCTCGATGCACGAGGCCGCGCGTCGCGCGGTTGAGAAGATCTCGGGCGGCTCGCGGAGCGACGGCTCCGCCGGGGGCGGGGACTTTCGCCAGACGACCGCCGAGGTCGGCGGGGAGACCGACACCTGATGTCGATCCTCATCGACGCGGAGACAACCTTCATCGTCCAGGGCATCACCGGCCGCGAGGCGGTCAACCTGACGCGCGAGTGCCTGGACTACGGCGCCGGGGCCAAGGTGGTGGGCGGCGTGACGCCCGGGCGCAAGGGCCGCGAGGTCCACGGCGTGCCGGTCTTCGACACCGTGGCCCAGGCCGTCGAGCACCACGGCTCGCCCGTCGAGGGCGCGGTGGTCACCGTGCCCCCCGCCTTCACCAAGGATGCGGTGCTCGAGGCGATCGAGAACGGCGTCAAGCTCGTGGTCATCGTCACGGAGCGCATCCCGCGCCAGGACGTCGCCCAGATGGTCGAGTTCGCCTCCATGCACGGCGCCCGGATCATCGGCCCGAACTGCCTGGGCATGATCGTCCCCGACGTGATCAAGATGGGCGGCATCGGCGGCCCGGCGCGCGACGCGGCCAAGGCCTACACCCCCGGTCCCGTGGGGGTCATCTCCCGCTCGGGCGGCATGACCACCGAGATGTCCTCCACCCTGACCGCGGCGGGGCTCGGCCAGTCGACCGCGGTCTCCATCGGCGGCGACGCGATCATCGGGAAGAGCTACGCGGAGCTCATGCCGCTCTTCGAGGCCGACGAGCAGACCGAGGCCATCGTGATCTACACCGAGCCGGGTGGCCGCATGGAGGCCGAGCTCGCGCGCTGGGTCACCGAGAATGACTCCCGGCTGCCGATCGTCGCCTTCATGGCCGGCCGCTTCATGGACGAGATGCCGGGCATGAGCTTCGGCCACGCGGGCACGATCGTCGAGGGCAAGGAGGACACCGCCGCGGAGAAGATCGCCCGCCTCGCCGAGGCCGGGATCGTCGTCGCCGAGGAGATCTCCCATATCCCCGAGCTCGTGCGCGAGCGAATAGGCCAGGGGACGGCGGCATGAGATCCGACGCCCTTTTCATCGGGGTCGAGGTGGACGACGAGGTCGCCCGCGATTCCGCGCTGGCCGCCAAGCTCACCGAGGTCTGCCCCGTGGACATCTACGGCCAAGCGGGCGAGAGCGGCGGCGTGCAGATCGTCGAGGAGAACCTCGACGAGTGCGTCCTGTGCGAGCTCTGCATCAACGCCGCGCCTCCGGGCTCGGTGCGCGTACTCAAGCTCTACGACGACGGCGCGGCACTCGAGCGGAGCTGAGCGCCCTACCCTGTCGGGCGTGCCCGAGCTGCCCGAGGTCGAGCGTGCCCGTGCCCTGATCGCCGCCGGCGGGCTGAACCGCCGGATCGCCGCGGTCGCAGACCGCGACTCCTACGTCTGCCGCCCGCATGCGCCCGGCGAGATCGAGGCGGCGCTGGTCGGCCGCCGGCTCCTCAGCGCCAACCGCATCGGCAAGACCATGTGGTTCGAGACCGACGATGACGGGCCCGACCTCGGCCTCCACCTCGGCATGGCCGGGCGCATCGCCATCGACGAGCCGCCGGCCGAGAATGCCGGCTGGGATCGCTTCACCCTGCACTTCGAGGACGGGGGCCGGCTCGCCCTGCGCGACAAGCGGCGCCTGGGCCGAGCGGTGCTCGAGCCCGACCTCTCCGGGCTCGGCCCCGACGCCGCCGAGGCCACCCGGGGCGAGTTCCGCGACCGGGTCGGCCGCGGCACCGCGCCGCTCAAGGCGCGGATCATGGACCAGTCCGTCCTGGCCGGCGTGGGCAACCTGCTCGCCGACGAGACGCTCTGGCGCGCCGGCCTCTCGCCGCTGCGCCCCGCCGGAGAGCTCGCCCCCGAGGAGCTCGACGGCCTGCGCCGCGCGCTGCGCGGCGCGATCCGGGACGCGGTGCGCCGCGGCGGTGTGCACACCGGCCGGCTGATCCCGGAGCGGCGGCGGGGCGGCCGCTGCCCCGCGTGCGGCGCCGAGCTGCGGCGCGCGACGGTGGGAGGGCGCACGACCTGGTGGTGTCCGCAGGAGCAGACGTGATCCTCACGGCCGTCCTCGCGGCCGCGGCCACCGCGATCGCCCCGGCGCCCGCGACCACAGCCGCCGCCGCACCGCGAGCGGTGCCGCGTCCCCCGATCATCCAGCGTCCGATCCCCTTCGGAGCGCGGCGCCGGAGCGAGACCGCCGCCTACTCCCGGCGCCACTACGGCGATAACACCGGGCGCCTGCTCCATCCTCACGTGATCGTCGAGCACGTCTCCGAGACGAGCACCGCGCAGGCCGTCTTCTCCACCTTCGCGCCCGATCGGCCCGATCCCGAGCTCCACGAGCTCCCGGGGATCTGCGCGCACTTCGTGGTCGACCGCGACGGGCGCATCCTCCAGTTCGTCTCGACCGCGCTGCGCTGCCGCCACGCCGTCGGGCTCAACTGGACGGCGATCGGCATCGAGCACGTGGGCTTCGCCGACGGCGACGTGCTGGGCGACCGGCGCCAGCTCGCCGCCTCCCTGCGGCTGACGCGCTGGCTGCGCTGCCGCTACGGGATACCGGTGCGCGACGTGATCGGGCACAACGAGAGCCTCACCTCCCCCTACCACCACGAGCGCGTGGCGCGCTTGCGCGGACAGACCCACTCCGACATGCGCCGCGCGACGATGAAGCGCTACCGGCGTGCCCTGGCGCGCCTCGGCCGCTGCCCCTCCTAGCCCGCTAGGAGCAGATCCGAACCTCCTTCGACCTGCGCGCGCTCCCGTCGAGCACCCGCGCGAGCGCACGGCTGCTCGGAGTGTCGCCTCCCTCGGGCCGGTAGACGCCGTACCAGTCGTCGGCGCTGGCCGGATCGCGTTGCGCGGTGACCCACGAGTAGAGGATCACCGCCTGGACGCCGCAGTCCGAGCGCGCGAGCACGTCGGCGGTACGAGCGATGAACGACGGCTTGTTCGCCGGGTGAACTGGAGGCCCTTGACCGCGACGGTCTGCCAGCCGTACTCCGTCACGAGGATCGGCACCGTCGCTTGGTCGAGCGCGCGGAGGGTCGCGCGGAGCTCGCGCACGTGGGCGAAGACCCGGTCGGGATCGGCGCCGTAGGGGTGCAGAGCGACGCCGTCGACGAGGGCCCGCAGCGCGGGATGCGCACGGTACATCTCCGTCACGAAGCCGGAGTTGGGCACGAGGCCGCCGACGACGACCTGAGCGCGCGGCTCGACGACGTGGATCGCGCGGCGCGCGGCGAGGTAGAGCTCGCCGTAGGCCACCGGATCGGGCCGGGGATCCCAGAAGGTGGGGTTGTCGGGCTCGTTCCAGATCTCGAAGGTGCTCACCGGCCGGTAGGGGACCTTGGGGTGCGAGCGCCAGAACTCCCCGTGGCGTCCGTAGCGCCGGGCGAAGGCCGCGGCGTAGGCGGCGTAGTCGCCGCTCGTGACGGGCGGGGCGTGCAGGCGCCGGGGATCCGCCGTCGCCCATACGGGCGAGAAGTCGAGCACCGCCAGCCACCGCATGCCGTGGGTGGCCAGCCCGCTCGCCACCCGATCGTTGAACTCCCAGTGGTAGGAGTGGATGCCGCTGACGGGGGCCACGGGCTCGGTCGCCGCCCACAACGCGTCGCTGCGCGCCAGGCGCACGCCGTGGGCCTCGGCGGCAGCGAGCTGCATCTCACGCCACGCCGGCGTGCCCCGGGCATCGTTGAAGACGATGTTGAGGCTCGCCCCGAGCAGCGCGGGCGAGGGAGCGGGAGGACCCTGCGCAGACCTGGGAGCGGGCGAGGAGCGGAGGGTCAGCTCCACCAGCCCGAACACCGCCACGCAGGCGAGCAGTGCCAGGAAGACCACCGGACCGCGCTTGAGTCCCAGACCCTCGCGCCGGCGCCGGCTCGAACGGCTCACCCGTGCGGCTTGGCCTTGCGTGTGCGCGTGCGCTCGTCCTGGCGCTCGACGACCTGGGCCACGAGGCGAATGATCTGCTCGACGCCGGTCGCCTTCGCGTCGCCCTTCTCGAACGCCCGCCGCCAGTCGCGCACGTGGCCCTTCTCGGCGAGCTCGTTGAAGTGCGAGCGCGAGACCGCCACCCGCACCTTCGCGTCGGTGGCGAAGTCCTTCGAGATCTTGGGCCCCGGTAGCTCGACGCGGTAGAGCTGCACGTCGCCGCGTCCGCGCAACTCGAGCCCGAAGACCAGCTTGAGCGGCGCCAGCGCGGGGACATCCTCGAGCAGACGCCGCACGGCGGTCTCGATCAGGACCGGCGCGGGCTGCGGCCGCGCCGGCTGCGTCGCCCCTCCCGGGCTCACGGCTTCGCTACTTCGCACCGATGACCGCTCCGCTGTTCGCCCACGTCACACCTTGTGCCTCTGCAGGAGCTTCTTGCCGATGACCATCCGCTGGATCTCGCTCGTGCCCTCGCCGATCAGCAGCAGTGGCGCGTCGCGGTAGAGGCGCTCGATCTCGTACTCCTTGGAGTAGCCGTAGCCGCCGTGGATGCGGAAGGAGTCCTCCACGCACTCCTTGCCGGCCTCCGAGGCGAAGAGCTTGGCCATGCCCGCCTCGAGGTCCGAGCGCTCGCCGGCGTCCTTTAGGCGCGCGGCGCGCAGGGTGAGCAGACGGGCGGCGTCGACCTTGGTCGCCATGTCGGCGAGCTTGAACTGGATCGCCTGGTGCTGGGCGATCTGCTTGCCGAACGTCTTGCGCTCCTGGGAGTACTTGAGGGCGAGCTCGAGCGCGCGCTGGGCGATCCCCACCCCGCGAGCGGCGACGTTGACGCGACCGACCTCGAGCGCGTCCATCATCTGCACGAAGCCCTGGCCGACGCCGGCCTCCTCGCCGCCGAGCACGTTCTCGGCCGGGCAGCGGTAGCCGTCGAAGACGAGCTCGGTCGATTCGACGCCCTTGTAGCCCATCTTCTTGATCTTGGGCGGAACGGTGAACCCGGCCCACTCGCCGGTGTTCTCGCCCACGCCCGGCTCCTTCTCGGCGATGAAGCAGGTCATCCCCTTGTAGGCGGGCTCGGCCTTGGGGTCGGTCTTCATGAGCACGAAGCAGACGCCTGACATGAGCCCGTTGGTGACCCACATCTTCTGACCGTTGAGCTCGTAGGCGCCGTCCTCGAGCCGCTTGGCGGTGGCCTTGATGCCCTGCACGTCGGAGCCGACCTCGGGCTCGGAGAGCGAGAAGGAGGCCCGGATCTCGCCCGTGGCCATGCGGGGCAGGAACTTCTCCTTCTGCTCGTCGGTGCCGAACTTCATGAGCAGGTATGAGCCGATGAAGTGGGTGTTGACCACGCCCGAGATCGAGATCCACCCGCGGGAGAGCTCCTCGACGATCATGGAGTAGGTGGTCAGGTCGAGCCCCATGCCCCCGTACTCCTCGGGAATCGTCACCCCGAAGAGCCCGAGCTCCTTCATCTGATCGACGATCGGAGCGGGGAACTCGTCCTCGTGGTCGTAGTGCTCGGCGTGCGGGATGATCTCCTTGTTCGCGAAGTCCCGGACCATCTCGGTGATGGCCTTCTGCTCATCGGTCTGATCGGTGTGAGGACTGGCTACGGCCATGACGTTGTCGGGCGCTCCGGTTCGAGGTCGGGCGGGCTCAGTGTGAGGATACCGGCGGCCCGGATCAGTGGGCGATCGCCACCCCGAGCCACACGATCGCCAGCGACAGGAGGAAGATCCCGCCCTCGAGCGCGTGAAGCGTCGGACGGCGCATGTGCCACACGACGAGCCCGGCGGTGAGCACGACGAGGACGAGCTTCACGTGCAGCGTCGAGTCGCCCCAGCGGTGGAAGTGCCCGGCGAGCGCGGAGCCCGTCACGAGCAGCACGCCGATCGCACCTAGCGTCCCTGAGCCAAAGCGCCGGGCGACCGCGCGCAGGGGCCCGCGATCGCTCGCGCCGCGCAGCACCGGCACCACCGCTCCGGCGAGAAAGAGCTGGCCGCCGACGAAGAACGCCATCGCGAGGAGGTGCAGCCAGCGGATGCCTTCCCAGAGCGCCATCGCGGGGCGAGGGTAGTGCGTGGAAAGGCGCCTGCCAGACTTGCGCCCGTGTCCAGCTCCTCGCGCGCAGTCGATCCGGCGCTCGCCCACGAGTCGATCGCGGGCTCCTTCCCGGGCAACCTCGGGATCGAGTTCTCCTCGATCGCCGACGGAGAGGTGGTAGGGCGCCTGGCGGTCGACGAGCGCCACCTCCACCCGGGCGGGTACGTGCACGGCGGCGTGTGGGTCTCGCTGGCCGACACGGTGGCCGCGTGGGGGACGATCCGCAACCTCGCCGACGGACGCGGCTTCACCACGGTCGAGCTCGGCTGCAACGTGTTCGCCTCCGCGCGCGCGGGCGACGAGCTCGTGGCCACGGGCCGCCCGCTGCACCTCGGCGGCCGGACGCAGATCTGGGAGGTCCGCGTCGAGCGCGGCGGCCGGCTCGCCGCCTTCTTCACCTGCACGCAGATGGTCCTCGACGCCGGCTCGTGAACTTCGCGCTCGACGTCGTGCAGGCGGCGCCGCCGACCGGACTAGCCCTCGTCGAGCTGACCTGCGAGGGCCGGCGCCGAGAGTGGACCTTCGGCGACGTGGCCGACCGCGCTGCGCGTACCGCGGGCGCGCTCGTGGCCCACGGCGTGCGCCAGGGCGACGTCGTGATGACGCTTGTCGGCAACCGAGCCGAGTGGGTGATCGCGATGGTGGCCTGCTTCCGGATCGGCGCGGTCGTCCTTCCCTGCACCGAGCAGCTCCGCGCCCAGGATCTGCGGCTGCGACTCGCGGCCGCCCGCCCCGCGCTCGTCGTCGCCGATCCACGCAATCGCGGCGAGCTCGAGGCCGCACGGCCGTCCTGCCCGGTACGCTGGATCGACGAGGAGCTTCCCGGCGAGGTGCCCCATCCGGTCGAGCTGGCGCGTGACGATCCGTGCCTCATCACCTTCACGAGCGGGACGGCGGGCGAGCCCAAGGGAGTCCTCCACGCCCAGCGCTACCTCCTCGGCCAGCACCTCCAGGCCGAGCACTGGCTGGACGCCCGTCCCGGTGACCTCGTGTGGTGCACCGCTGCCTCCGGCTGGTCGAAGTCGGCGCGCAACGTGTTCATCGCCCCGTGGCTACGCGGCGCGGCGGCGCTCCTGCACGACGCGCGCTTCGACCCCGACGAGCGCCTCGAGATCCTCGAGCGCGAGGAGGTGAGCGTGCTCTGCATGGCCCCGACGGAGTACCGGGTGATCGCAAAGCGCTCGCGGCCGACGAGGCTTCCCCACCTCCGCGGCCTCGTCGCCGCGGGAGAGGCGCTGAACCCGGAGGTGCTCCACGTCTGGAAGGAGGCCACCGGGCTCGACATCCGCGACGGCTACGGCCAGACCGAAACGGGCCAGCTCACGGGGGCGCCGCTCGACGAAGCGGTGCGACCCGGCTCGATGGGGCGCCCGCTTCCGGGGGTCGACCTGACCGTCGAGGACGGAGAGCTCGTCCTGCGCGATCCGGCCAGCGACCCGACCTTCTTCCTCGGCTACCTCGACGAGCCGGCCTCCCCGGGCCCGTGGCGAACGGGCGACCGCGTGAGCCAGGACGAGGACGGCTTCCTCTTCTTCGAGGGCCGCACCGACGACGTGATCATCTCCGCCGGCTACCGGATCGGGCCCTTCGAGGTCGAGTCGGCGCTCGTGGCCCACCCCGCGGTCGCCGAGGCCGCGGTGGTGGCCGAGCCCGACGAGGAACGGGGGGCGATCGTGCGGGCGGTGGTCGTGCTGCGCGAGGGCTTCGAGCCCGGCGAGGGGCTCGCGCGTGAGCTCCAGGAGCACGCCCGCCGCCAGACCGCGCCCTACAAGTACCCCCGCGTCGTCGACTTCGCGCCCGAGCTGCCGAAGACGCCGAGCGGGAAGGTCATGCGCGCGGCGCTTCGCTCTCGAGGTTGACCGGAGCCGGCGCGAGCGCCTCGCTACGGTGCTCGATCGTGCCCCCCACGCGCCCTGTCATCGGGGTCTGCCCTCCGCTCGAGCAGGCGAAGTGGGGCGTCTGGGATCTCGAAGCGGTCCTCCTTCCCTGGAACTACGTGGCGGCGATCCAGCGCGCCCGCGGCCTCGTGCTCGTCCTTGCGCCCGACGAGCAGGCGATCACGGCCCCTGACGAGGTCCTCGACCGAATCGACGGGCTCATGCTCGCGGGGGGCGCCGACATCGACCCGGCGAGCTACGGGGCCGAGCGCGGGCCGCACACGATTGCCGGCGCGCCCGCGCGCGACGCGTTCGAGCTCGCCCTGGCGCGCCGCGCGCTCGAGCGCGACTTCCCCGTGCTCGGCATCTGCCGCGGTATGCAGCTGATGAACGTGGCCGCCGGCGGCACGCTGATCCAGCACCTGCCCGACGCCTTCGGCCACGGCGACCACCGACGCTCGCCCGGCTCCTTCGTCGACGCCGACCACGACGTACGGCTGCGCCGGGGCTCTCTGGCCGCGCGGGCGGCAGGCGAGGAGGTGCATGCCACGAAGTCCCACCACCACCAGGGCATAGACCGCGTCGGCGAGTGCTTGCAGGTCACGGGGTGGTGCACCATCGATGAGCTGCCCGAGGCGATCGAGGCGCCGGCGTGCCGCTTCGCGCTCGGGGTGCAGTGGCATCCCGAGGCCGACGAGGACAGCCGCCTCATCGCCGCCCTCGTGGAGGAGGCGGCCAAACGCGCCAACGCCTCCCCGGCCCGTTCACGGGCCGCCGACGCGGGGTAGCCCACGCGGGGTGAGGCTCGGGTTCGCCGTCAAGGTCCTCGGCGCCGGCGGCCTGCCCTCCCACGACACCCGCCGCTGGCAGTCGAGCCCCCACCTGCGCGTCTCACTCGAGCGCCTGCGGACGATCTTCGCCTACCTCGCGGATTCGGACATCGCGATGTACCGGATGACCGCGTCGCTCGCGCGCCCTACGCGACCCACCCCGACCTGCCCCGGTTCCATGGACAGGTGAAGGACTGCGCCGAGGAGCTCGCGAAGCTCGGTGGGATCGCGGCGGGGCTCGGACTGCGGCTCTCCTCGCACCCGGGGCAGTACATCGTGCTGAACTCCGAGGATCCCGCCGTGCGCACGAGCGCCGTCCGCGACCTCGAGCTCCAGGCCGAGCTCTTCGACGCGATGGGACTGCCGCCCGAGTCGGTGGTCGTCCTCCACGTCGGGGGCGCCGCGGGCGGCACGCGGGCGGCGATGGACCGCTTCGAGGCCGGCTTCGCGGAGCTCTCCGACGCCGCGCGCGCCCGGCTGGTGATCGAGAACGACGACCGCAGCTTCGGCGTGAACGACGTCCTCGGCCTCTCCGAGAGGATCGCGGTCGAGGAGCGCTCGCGGCGGGTCGGCCGCCGGGTCGAGCGCTCGCTCGTGCTCCCCCAGCTCCGCGCGCACGCCGACCTCATCGACCCCATCGGCTTCGAGCACTTCCTGCTCGAGACCGCCGCCGGCCTGGACTTCGACGTGATGCTCGAGGCCAAGGCCAAGGACCTCGCGCTGCTCCGCCTGCGCGAGCAGCTCGCCGCACGCGGAGTCGAGCCCGCCCTCGGTGTGTGACCGGGTCGTCGGGGAGTTAGGCGTGAGCGAGCGCAAGCGCACGTCGCAGGCCGGCGTCGACCTGGGCCATGAGCCAGTCAGGCATCGCGCCGATGCGGTCCTCCAGCGTTTGCCGGTCGATGGTCGCGACCTGGGTGACGTTGACGACCGAATCGCCCTCGAGGCCCGCGACGTCAGCCGGTACCGCGACGTTCCCGGGAAGGGACGCGAGCCGAACGTTGCTCGTGAGGACGGCCACCGTGACCGTGCGCAACCGGGAACGGTTGTACGGGTCGGCGCTGATGATCAGCACCGGACGTCGGAGCGCCGGAGCCGACCCTCTCGGCAGGCCGAGATCGGCCCGCCACAGCTCGCCTCGCACCATCAGGTCTGATCGTCAACGGCCAGGGCCGCGGCGGCGCCGTCCGTGAACCCATGGTCCGGCGCGCGTTCGGCGATCGCACGGTCAATCGCCTCGGTGGTCCCTGCCTCGTCAAGGGCGTCGAGCCAGCGCTCCGCCGCCCGCGCGAAGAACTCGCTACGCGAGACTCCCAACCGCTTGGCGGCGCGATCCGCGCGGTGAAACGTGTCGTCCGGGAGCGAGAACGCCGTCTTCATCTCTTGCCCAGTATAACCGCGTTATACCGCTATGAAGACGTCCTTTCGTCGTGAACGGGCCACTACTCCGGGAGCGCGATGACCGCGTCGACCGCCACCAGGGCGCCGCGCGGCAAGCCGGCGACCGCGAAGGCGAAGCGCGCGGGCGGATCGGCGGGAAAGAACGAGGCGTAGGCCTCGTTGACCTCGCCGAGCGCGTCGATGTCGGCGAGGTAGAGGGTGACGCGCACCGCGTCGGCCAGCCCGGCGCCCGCGGCGGCGCACACCGCGGCGAGGTTCTCGAGACAGCGCCGGGCCTGGTCGGCCGGCGTGACGGCGAGGAGCTCGCCGCTCTGGGGGTCGAGCGGGATCTGACCCGAGCAGAAGAGCAGGCCACCGGCGCGCACGGCGTGCGCATAGGGACCGACCGCGGCCGGGGCTCCGGGCGCGCTGAGAGATTCGCGGTGGCCGGCCACGCGCGCAGGGTAGCCTCGGCCCGAGATGGCGAACCGGCTGGCCCAGGAGACCTCCCCCTACCTCCTGCAGCACCGCGAGAATCCCGTCGACTGGTACCCGTGGGGGGAGGAGGCGCTCGCGCGAGCGCGCGAGGAAGACAAGCCGCTGCTCGTCTCGATCGGCTACTCGGCCTGCCATTGGTGCCACGTGATGGAGCGCGAGTCCTTCGAGGACCCCGACACCGCGGCCCTCATGAACGAGAACTTCGTGTGCATCAAGGTCGACCGCGAGGAGCGCCCCGACGTCGACGCGATCTACATGGAGGCCGTTCAGGCGATGACGGGTCACGGCGGCTGGCCGCTGAACGCGTTCCTCA
>JAABUR0100003037.1_pt1 | contig 24198 bp, 25 predicted proteins | sample 5560091 | NCBI WGS metagenome assembly JAABUR01 (sample SAMN10711879, study PRJNA513375) | rock metagenome | isolation source: Antarctica rocks | place: Antarctica: Victoria Land, University Valley sud
AAATACACCACAAAGGCCTTCTAGGCCACATCCTCCATTGGGAACATAGCGGTATGAACGCCGATAAGTGAGGGGATTTCACAAAGGCGGGAGAAAGGCACCTCGAGTCTAAGAGCTGTGAGAGCACCACAAGGCGTTTGTTAGACAACCATGCGATATAGAATATGGTTTAGAAGAATGATTCACTATGGTGCAAGCTCCAATGATTCTAGGATTTGAACAGCGATGCAAACGATAGACTGCGACATCTATTGACACGTTGGAAATCTACAACCAGCGAAAGGCCATGCGGATTCCGATCTTGCGCTCAGTATGATCTATATGTGTCGCGGCTTTGTATGACCGTAGCATCGGAACGATTTTGTTCGATGCTTTAATGTTTTAGAAGCAGATGCTTATTATTTCCAACAGCCTTTCTGCGATGCTTGTCCCTTTTTTAAGAAATGTTTGTTTGAACTTCCTACGGTCGATCCTTTCTCCCACAGCTACTTCGAAATTTTTCACTTTTTTCACTTTTTTGACCATCTTGCTAGTTGACTGAAGATCATGCTTGATTTCCGCCTGTTTCTGTGGCGCATGTGTCCATTAAGATAGAAATGCTTCGGAAAGGCGCTGCTTGCATTAGTAGGTTACTTTCACTAGTAATCCTACCGCTCAAATCATCTCTGTGAAACATGGTCGTAGATGTCTCAGAAGCCAATAATACGTCTAGAGTATTTGAATGTCTTCCTCCTACCAACTGACATCGCTGAGCCCAGGTGTAGAAGAGCCAGCCTTACTCGGTAGGTGAAATGGAAGACCACAAAACGCGAAGGATGCTAGCGGGTTCGCAGCAGGACTCCAGCACCTTATGTTCTACTGCTGCTAAGAAGCATGAGGACGAACTTCGAAGCCTCTAGGGGTATCTCATTGCCTTTTGGATTATCTTGACTACTGGTGGGTCAAAGCAAAGCTTTCTAGATGGATGATCTCCGTCCAGCTACCCGTGTGATACCAAGATCGTTACCTCTAATACCACAGCAACGAGGAGCCAGCCAGACCCAGCATGAGATGGGTTTGAACATGGTACTCCTTCATGTAAACACGCAGTCCAGCTCTTCTCGGTTTGCTTGTTACTAATAGAATCCCACCGGCGCGCGTGCTGACGGATTTGACCATATTGACAATCTCCAAAACTTTGGTCACGTAGTTTACTCCCACCTCATACCTCCACCTCCTTCCTCGTCGACGTAACCGTAATCTCCGGCTTGCAACAAATCGTTTGCAACACCACGCAATACCTCTCCGTCAGCCCTACCAGCTTCTCCACCTTGCCTTCCTCTGCATCCGTATCCAGCTCAAACCCCAACCTTATCGCCACAAACCCCACCGGCGCCCCCTTGTCCACCCCCAGCGTCCCCCGGAAATCCAGATCTCCCTGCGCCCGCACCACCCCACTTTTGATCTCGACACCCATTGCCGTTGCGACGGCCTTGAGCGTTACGCCCGCGCACGCCACCAGCGCTTCCAGCAACATGTCCCCGCTGCACAGCTCGCCGGAGACGGCTGGGTCGTCGCCGCCGGCCGCGGGGTGCAGGCCGGCGACTTTGGCTTTGGCAGAGGCGATGGCGGAGCCTGAAGAGAGGGTGCAGGCGATGGAGGTGGCGTCGAGGGTGCCGCTGCTTTTGAGGGTGAGGAGGGCGGAGGAGGGGGTGTTGCGGTATTGGTCTTTGAGGGGCGCCTGTTGGGCGCGGAGGGTAGGGCCATCCATGGTGGATTTGCGTTAGTGGTAAGGGAATAGTAAGAGACTGTCTCGCTCGAGTTGACGGAATCTGGCCATTACGAGCGAGCGAGTCTACAAAGAGTGCGAACTGGACACTTCCCTTGGCCCCGCAGGTTCCCCTCTCTTCGGATTTGTGGAGTTATGCTGACTAATGGTCATCAAATGAAATGCTTGGTTGACCCTTCACCAACAGGAGGAACAGATTAGTTGAACCTGAGATTTATGAAACTCTCCAGCCCTTACTCGCTGAGCTTTAAAATAGTGGCAGGACTAATCCAAAAATCGAACGCAATACCAAACCCAAGAGAATGTTCAAACATTAAAAAACTATAAGCTGTCTGTCCAAAGCGAAAAGCAGATTATGCCGTCCCATCATCCCTCGCTATACTGTGCTGCAGGTCCAACCTGCTATATGCTTCTTTTGAGCTGGCATGTCGCCTTGAAGATGTGCCTAGCATTGTACTTGCCGTTGGCGAGGGTCCATATTGGTCTATCACATTATTAGTAAGTTATGAAAGATCGATACACGAGAAACACTCAGAAATCGCATTGTTGAGATTGATATTCTTGAAAGTGTGTGCAATAACGGCGCCATGCTGAGAATTATTGCCCACCATGATGATTTCGGGGGCGTTGATGTTTATGTTGTTGGCACTATTAAGATCATACCGAACGGTGACAGCGGACGGAAGGTTGAACTGCGAGTAGAGCGTGTAGATACGATGGTCGGATCGGACGCTGGCTGGAGTGAAGAACTTGTACCAGTGCTTTTTCCTTAGACGTGAAGGCTTAGCACGACGGCTGAAATTAACAGCACTCCCCAAAAGAATGTCGAATTCAGAATACTCATGCTGTTTTGCCCAATCACAATGCCAGCAAAGTAAGGATAAGCACTTAAACGTTGTAAGCACTTACGACGTTGTAAGCACTAAAAGAAGCTGTTGACCGAAACGTCTACTATTATGGGTCTAGCACGGGGCTCTACAGTCTCAGGACATTCTTCAACGTCTTCTGCCCTATTGGAGCAAACGGACAGCCTCTGTGATCGACGGTTACTCGGCAGAAGCCTTCAAATACTGTAATGGTAGTGCTTGCACTATTCAGCGACATCTCTTGCATGCCTCAAGATGTCCGCAGAACTCTTTCTAGGCATAGAAGTTGACCCACATGGAAAGAAATATCTTGTTGAGAAAAAGACCGAGTCTGTTAGTCTCCTCGAGGAAGACGAAAAAGGTTTTGAAGTACAAACCGGCTTCACACCGCATCTCACTGCTTCAGATTGTTTCTCGCTCTCGAATCATCATTCGCATTCTTACGGTCATGACTTCTCTTGTCAGCTTTGTCCTGACCATCTATTCGGTTATACTTTTCGAAAATGCGCGGAAAGCGGGTTCTGTCAAAGACTCGACAGGTGGAAAGTCACAGATTGACGTGAAGCCTATTATGACATTCTCTGGTATCGAAGATGCTAGTTTCTTTTTGTCTCTTCTGTTGGTATTTGCTTGCTGTGGATCGAAAAAGGTAAGATGCTAATGCGCAAGAGATGAAAGATTGTCGGCTGGATGAGACTCTTCTTGCAGATGAAAAACGTCAACGATCTGAGTAACGCAGTCTTTGTCATCATTGGATGCTGTGGCTTTGCAGCATGAATGGGTGGACGTACCTACATGAATAAATTCAGCTTAGTGACGAAACCCCTGTGGTAAGGATGTCTTCAATTTCCTCTTTAGTCCGTGAATACCAATTAACAGTTACTTCTGTTAAGGCACTATGCTTGTCAAGAGAAAAGCGATCATCACGCAGGACTTGACCTTACTCCTATATGTAACCTCTCGGTCAGTGATCTATCATGAGACCCTTTTTTTCCGGCTCTGAGCTTAACATTTCTGCAGACCTATGCCTGGAATATCGGCGTCTTTCAAGCGTGTTTTGATTTGCGCACCGTTATGAGTGTTATACTTGGCTTCATGCTTCTCAAGGTGGCGAGGCTCCAGAGGTTTGGCAAGTTCTAATTAGTGCGTAATATATCGGCGTGCATCTTATTTTCCCCTTCAAAGGAAGCATATCGAGTCCCTAGCATTTTGCGCCGCAGTCTATCCCGTTGTTACAACGAGATCGCCACGTACTCAGGTATTATTCAAGTTCTAGGTTCCTTCGTCGTGATCGTGGTAAAAGCAATATTTCGCTAATTTCTCCCTTTCTAGTCCGGGTAAGAATCGACGAATCTAACCGCAATTATGCTTTTGCTCCATGCCGACCTAGGGGCCTCATAGTGGTAGAAATACCTGCTCACGATTTTATTTGGTTTGCTTTCATCAGCGGTGACAGCTGAGTTGCACAATCGTGCAAGCCATGAGGATGAGCAAAATATCTAGTCCTCACACCTCGGCGCAAGGTAGTGATTCTACTCTTTCAACTGATCAAGATGAAACAAAAGAAAGGTACTCGATTCTGACGCCGCCACTGATGCACTTATCTTGGCAGCATGTATGTAGGTGGTATCGGCTAAACCAGTGAAGCTCAATACTCACATGATATCGTGGAATGAAGTTTTACATCAATCCGCTGTAGCTTCAGCCCTGAAAAGTCTGGGACAAAACTGTTTTGCAAAGACTGTAAATTGAAGATTTTATTTATCTTTAAAATATTAAAATAAACTTTTAAAAATTTATTACTTTGTTCCGCGTTGATTCCGTTCAGATCTAGGCTCACCCACATTCACCTCTTCATTCGCACCTCTTACCCCAGTTTTCTCACGCCTGGGCTCTTATCGTGACTAGCCCTAGCACCGAAGCAGATTCGATGGATTGGAAGTCTGTACCAGGTCGAGGCGACTATGTCCGAGACGCGCCACGATGTGATGACTGGGGGTGCCGTTTCTGAATATCCGACCCAACATGTGTGGTAGACCGCGACCAATAGGCAAGAGAGTCTCTCCAGAAGTATAAGAACTGGCCCCAGACGCTCCGACCATGGCCTTGCTCTTCGTCCCCCATGCTATTGACAGTGAGCTTCCTTCCTCTCCTTCGCCTTACTACCGCACGTTGTTCACTACATCCTCCACGGATATCCTCTTGCGTTCGCCCATCTTTACCGACGCGAGAGCACAATGGGAAAACGAGGCTCTCGCAAGGTCAAAAAGGCGCCACCGGGGTACTACGATGCCCTGTGCGAGGACATCGCAGCCAAAGGCAGGACCCCTCGAGACTATGCCGACAACACAACGAAGGGCACGAAACCGCTCCTGCGAAAATGGCACGGGTCAGTGGCCTTATAAATTCCCTTAGAAGCATGATAACGCTGACGCTGATCAAGATTCTGCAATACTCTCGACAGAGACCCGCAATCGTTCCTTCAGGAGGCAAAGGCGACGCACTTGAAGGTATTCCTGAAGTGGACTTTGGATACATATCCGGGCATTGAAGCCAGTAGTAGTCTACATAACTACTGGAGAATGCTCAGGATGCAGATGAAGATCAAGGCTAGCCATTTGCTTAGCGATACTGACTCAAGCGATGTTATCAACGTAAGACCACCTCCCAGATCGCGAAGCTAGGGCAGCGAAGTTTCCTGGTATAGTACCTGAACTGGCTGGTGAAGCGACACGGGCTGCGCAGATTATCAAAGGAGAGAGAAGTTACGAACGTAGATGACATCTACCACATTTTACTCCATCATTGGGTTAGGGACGACTCTATTTTCCCTGATGAGCAGCAGCGAAACCAAGTTGCGACCGGGATTCTCATGGCACCATACTTTCGATGTAGGCCGGTGTCAATGTTTGACACGAGGCTGCAGTTCCAAGATGAAGAAGAAGAAGAAAGTCCGTCCGTCGAAGATACACCAAGCGACTTGAGCTCGGAGGACGATGGTGGCCTCCGAAGCGCTGATAGCAACGAGGACGACGACGACTTCAGCATGTATTTGGACAGTGAAAGCGATAACGATACCGACGATGGCGCTGATGCAGGCGACGACGAGACGAGAACTCTCCTCTGGCGGCATATTGAATTTTATGTTGCTCGGAACGAGGCAAACGGCCAGCCTAACGTACTGTTTGCAAAGGTGCACATACTGCACACCAAGGGCGAAGACCACAACCCGCGTGTGTAAGCTGAGCTTCCCTGCTCATCTCCGTCATTGCTAATTGTCATTAGAAAGAAGTTTGTCATCATCAGGGCCGATACACCGCTACTCTGCCTGGTGGACCACCTACTGTCAATGGCTCTACATGATAACATCTTTGTGGCTCAGTCGCTGAGCAACGTTACCAACATTTTCGAAGCGAAGATCCCAGAGGATAAGGTGTGTCTTCAGCTGAAGATACAGCGCAAAGCGCTCGATCAGCCTGTCTTTCAGCAATGACCTTCGAGAGAAGGTTCGAAAACGTCACTTCAGAAACGCTGACACCGCTATCTTGAAGCGTCAATTTGGTGAAGCGTCGCCCATCATGCCTAGTGAAAGCTCGATGCTAGCTCATTCAATTCGCTATAATAATATTGCAGAGCGAGGTTAGATTGTACGTCTCACTTGTGGAGACCAGAGTTGCCTCATTGAGAAAGAAAACCATATGACGCGGGTCCAAGCTACCCAGGCTCGACTGAAGCTCTGTACACGACAGGAAGCTCCGCATCGGCGCCAGTGCCACCGTGGCAGCCAAGAAGAGCTAACGCCAAATGGCGTCGATACTCGAGGGAGCACATCGCCTATCATAGATGTGCCCTTCGAACAGCCACAAACCCAGTCCATACCCGGTCCAGACTCTCCCCGTATTAAGATAGAAGAGGAAGAGCCACAGTATATTGCTGCCCAAGACCTAATGCAGTTGTTTCCATTACAGTGCCAGCCTACGCAGTGCACATTCTGTCTGAGCAATACAGCTTGATCGTACGCCGACCGAAATGTTGCGTACAGCACGCCCCACAAGATGATGAATCATGTTGAGAGGCATCTTTCAAAGTATAAGCCCGTCCGCCTTCGCTGCCTCAGGCTATTCGCAGCACAATTTCGCTTTCCGTTACTTGTGATAGATTTTCAGCATCATAGGCTCGTTTAGAAGTTGATAAAGACTACACTGTTAAGCTCTTTGCTCTATAGTATGTTCGGATGATACACGTCGCCACATTGAGTAGCATGTTGTTTAAAATTATTTTCGAGGTGTTTGCCGTCATTTTCTAACCATGGACGAGTAATGACTATAGCATGCTATTGTAAAGGGATGCCGTGAACCAAGAGTTTTCGTATATCCATTGTATGCTCGCTGATACAACTCGGACGCAGCATCGTGCTGCTGCTGTCGACGAAGGATGAAGGCCAGGTGATATACACTGGTGAGCGTCTCTGGATGCTCTGGCCCAAGCACCTTCTCCAATCCTGCTAGAGCCCGCCGATGCATCGCTTCTGCCTCGTCGTACCTGCCTTGCCTCTCCAACGCCGATCCAAGGTTGCTGACGTTGATGAGCGTGTGTGGATGCTCTGGCCCAAGCACCTTCTCGTATCCTGCTAGAGCCCGCCGATGCATCGCTTCTGCCTCGTCGTACTTGCCTTGTCTCTCCAACACCGATCCAAGGTTGTCGACGCTGATGAGCGTGTCTGAATGCTCTGACCCAAGCATCTTCTTCCTTCCTGCTAGAGCTCGCCGATGCATCGCTTCTGCCTCGTCGTACTTGCCCTGTCTCTTCAACACCGATCCAAGCTGATCGACGCTGATGAGCGTGTCTGGATGCTCTGACCCAAGCACCTTCTCCGATCCTGCTAGTGCTCGCCGGTGCATCGCTTCTGCCTCGTCGTACTTGCCTTGCCTCTTCAACACCGATCCAAGCTGACTGACGCTGATGAGCGTGTCTGGATGCTCTGGCCCAAGCATCGTCTTCCTTCCTGCTAGTGCTCGTCGATGCATCGCTTCTGCCTCGTCGTACTTGCCTTGCCTCTTCAACACCGATCCAAGGTCGCTGACGCTGGTGAGCGTGTCTGGATGCTCTGGCCCAAGCATCGCCTCTCTCGCTTTTAACGCACTGCGATTAATATTCCCTGCTAATTCATACTCGCCTACAAGGGATAGGTACCAGGCCGTATTGATAGCAATCGATGCTTGATCTAGTGTCTCCTCTTCGCAGCCTGAAGAATAGCCAAGCACTTTCTTCGAGTGTGGAAGGAGTATTTGACAGCTCGCCCATGTTTCGTGCTGTCCGTTCGGAAAAGTCGCCGCCATGATTCGTAGCGACGCCTTCCGCCATTTTCCTACCTCATCATTCAGTTCTAACCATTTCCTCGTCGATAGCTGCACTAAGCTGTGCATCTCGAACGACTGGTCGCCTGTCTGCTGCCTCGATGGCTTCCCACCTTGCGTCCTAATCAGAGAGAAGCTTGTCAATGGTGTCACCGCATCCTCAAACTGCAGTCTGCTTCTACCATCGTACAGCAGGTGCTCTGGAACCCCTTGTCTGTCAAACATGGCCATCAGTGAGAGTAGGTCCGCAGCTGCCGGGCTTGTCTTCCGGATGTGCTCGAATGACATCTGCCAGGTGGTAATGACTGTGTCTGACACACTGCTGTCTCGTCGTAGGTCTCTCGCGTTTTGGATGTTGAGGAGATACGTCTGATTCTCTTCGCTCTCGCGGTACAACTCAAGATAATTCGAGACATCTATCCTCGGCTCTCTTATTGCAACATACGCGGCGGCGTGAGTAACGGCGAGAGGAATGCCTTCTAGAGCCTGCACAAGTGCTCTAGCATCGCCTTCGGAGGATTTGCTAACCGCAATCCTAGTCTTTAGCAGCCTTAGTGCGTCTTCCTCGGTCATTGGCTCGACCTGAATAATATTATACTTCCGCCCCACAAGGTTCAGTGCTGTGACCAGGTTTCGTGAAGTGACCAGTAGCCATCCACTTCGAGCTTGGGGAAGGAAACTTGCTAACGACGTTGCTTCACCGAGATGCTCGCTTGCATGCGCAATGCCTCCAGGCTCAGTGCCGGGAGAAGAGAGAACGCAGTCATCGTCGGCATTGTCGACTACCATAAGCCACCGGCCGTTTCTCTCATCGCAAAGCCAATCATACACGAGTCGGAGGATATCAACCTTTGGGTCATCGCGCCTGGGGAGATCGACCTTGGTGGCAATGTCTCTATAGGCTTGCTTGAATCTGGCAGCATTGCTCGCATGCACCCAAAATACCCAGGTGTGCGGCGTAGACTCCCTTACTCTGTACGCATACTCGATGGCAATCTGAGATTTCCTAGGAGGGATATGAGTCTGACTTCGTGTTGGATGGTGTGCAGTGATTCTTACCCCACACCGCCTAGACCGATGAGCGCCACTCGGCTGTGGTCTTGCGAAGCTGCTTGCCCATGCTTCTCACGTAGATCTGCCATGATGTCCTCTCGGCCCACAAATGTGCTATCCCTCTGGAACGGGACCATGATAGACGGCTTGGGTTTGTTTTGTGCTCGTACTAGAGCCGGACCATCATTAGCTAGGAAACAAGCGTAGTGGTAATGAGGGTGATTAATGATTAATGGGGTTGGTGGTGGAACAAAATACTCTTTGCTCTACGTAGAATAGAATGAGACCTATAGAGGCTACCTACGAAAACGAGCCGCAACCACGTTTGGAGCATCCCGCTCAAACTGCCTAAGCTTGTCCCGTGCACTGGCATACCCTTGGTCGTTCCTAGCGTCGAACTTAACGATCGTCGAATGGTCGGCGTCCAGAGGGATCATCTCCTCCATATGTTCAGGGAGCTGGAGAAGAGCCGAGTCGGTATCCACCGCGGTGACAAAGTCGCCGGTCCTTTTCCATCGTTTACTTTCGCTGTCCTATCCTCAAAGTATAAGCGCTCTTCCAAGGTCGTGTAGATTAGAGTGTCATACAAACTCTAGCTGCCTAGTCTGCCCCGTCTCGTAGAAGCTCACGACCTTCCGGTCTCGGATGAGATTTTTGAAGTCGACCAGCTGAAGCGTTAGTAAGTCGGATTTGCTCCTGATCTGCTGAACCAGTGCCCTTCGGGGGTTATTATCCGGCCCGGCTAGCATCTTCTGAATATCATCCACCACTAGGCCTTTGTGGGGAACTGCGAATAGAAGCATGCCGTATGTAGCTCTATAGAGAGTTGCAATTGTTGGGTGATCGTCTTCGTTTGTCTGGACCGCCTTAATAAGACACTGTGCTGCTGGCTTAGCCTGATGCGATTCATAGTCCACAGCACGCGACCTACATGAGCGAGTATAATACCGCCGAAGCTGTGTGCGATGAAGAAGAGCGGCCGCTGTCTTAGCTGGCGCGGCCGTCAGTCTCACGCTTTAGAGACCACGTGGTGTAATAGCGCTTACCTCCTCTGTGTTTCTGACCTTTTTGAGCCCTTCCATTAGCTCACGGCCATAGTCCATGATTGTATCGATTCCATGGCTTGACAACTTTGAGTTGTAGCCATAGGTCATCGTGCGGCAGCATGGTAGGTCCTTAGAAAGGAAGTCGCGCAGCCACATCCGGCCGAGGTTTCCCTTCCCTCTCCATGAGCTATACGCGTGTCCGTCGAGGTCGGTGATTGCGATTATGCTACGACGCGGTGGATTAGTAGTGAGCAGTAAACGGGAAGTAGCCTCAAGTAGCACACATGAATGGCGGACAGCAGCTTACAGCCGAGCAAAAACACCACTTACTCTGCGACAACCGGCGCTTCTGGGTTCGGCTTGTACAACTGGGTGAATCCGAAGAAGTGACAGTCAAAGTTGAAGTCAGTATCGCCTATCTCAACCTGCCAATTCGCTAGTGGGTCCGCTACTAGCTTGGACAGGAACGTAGGAACGCCTCCTTGGAACTCCACTAGCGCAGAGCTTTCCTCCTCATTGTAGCACGAGGGCACGATATTCGTGCTGATACTTAGCTTTGATCTCTCTTCCTCCGATAGGTTATCGCTGATGGTAGCCTTTAGCCTTTCGTTCAGCGCGTCGTTAGGCTGCGAGGCTGGGAGACCGGTAACGCGAAACACGGGGCCTTTCTTCCTAGCGGCCATCTTGGATCATACCCTGTTCGAGCGCAGTTTTTGAGCGGCGGATAGCAAACAGGCGGGCGGTCGATTCATCAACGCGAAGAGGGCTCGTTGCGGCAGAGAATGACGGGGACGGCTGTTACGTGGTTGAGAATGGCAGCAGCTCATGGAAGAAGCGCAGGGACGGACTTACTGTTGCTTGTACCATTCTACAGATGGCAAGTGGTGCAAATTAGAGTAAGTATGTACTGTAGAATGCCGGTCTGAGCAGAATAGAAACACGACTTTTTCTTAGGCGCTGGAAGGTCACCTAAACACCACGACAGAACCCGACTTGTTCAGCCGCATCTATTCTACCTGTTATCGCATGTCCTAGCCTTGTGCGCTGGCGCCCGCGCCGTGGGGCACGACGCAGAACTACACTCGCAGGCGCGCGAGGTGCAGCTTCTGCCGCGCAGACGCCCATGACGATGGCTCACCCACAGCAGAGGATCAAGTCGAGTGGCCTGAACTTCTGGTCGAGCGATGGCCCCCCCGGAGCCGCAGACGCCGAGTAAGCCATGCTAGCCATTGGGTCGCGCCCCGCTGATCTCGCACCGCATCATCGCCGCCCAAGGCCTGGGCGCCCATCCCTACTATACATGGGTTGATAAAGCCTCGAGGTCAGATGACGGCGCATCGAAGTGCTGAAGGGATAAGGGATAAGTTACTTAGAAAGAGCAGAGAGTGGCAATGCAAGGACGGTAACGATGGCCTGACGGAGGTTATGTGGCCGCAAGACATACTGGTGCCACTGTTCGGGAATGCGCGGATCGCAACATACAGCTATGAGTCGGACTGAAAGAATCGTAGTGTGAAGACGAGCCTGCGGCAGTGAGCTGAACAGCTCTTGAATGTCCTGTTTCAGCACAAACAGCATGCGAATGTAAGCCGTTCGACAATCGATACGCCTCAGTCTGTTCCTGAGCTGACCGCACTCAACAGGAACGCCAGAGGTTGCTCATCTTGATCGGACACAGCCTTGGGGCCCTCGTCAATCAGCAGGTCCACAGAGCGTTTCGGTCTCTATCATCCCATCTCCATCAAGTGATGCTGCCAGGGAGGAAAGGTTGAAAGATTTCAAAGATGATGGCTTGAAGGCTTTCTCGGCGGATGACTTCAAACGGATGCTTGAACAGGTATACTGCCCTACCCGCTGTTTGTATCGGCTTGATGATGGACTGAAGAAGATAAAGGCCAGCGATGCGATAGGGATTCGAGCTCCTGGAGTTGCTCGGACGGAGGGGCAGTCGACCTTCTCCGACGATGTCTTCCGAATCGAGCTGTGCGGTCCGATGAAGAACCACCTGAGCGTGATTGACGTACCTGGGATCTTTCGGACCATCACCGAGGGCCTGACAATCGAAGAGAATAAATTACTGGTGAAGGGAATAGTGCGTCGCTACATCGAAAATCCGCGAACCACTATACTTACTATACTCCCGACGAACGTCGATATTGCGACCATCGAAACCCTTGATCTTACGGCAAAGGTCTGTCAGAGCAACAGACGTTGAGAATCCTCGCCAAGCCCGACGTTGTCGATAAAGAAGCAGAGCAAGATACCACAGATCTGGTTTGCGTCAGGAAGAATAAGCTGAAGCTCGGATACTCTCTCGTTTGAAATCAAGGGCAGCAGGGTCGAAATGTGACTTTGACAGAATGTCACTCGAGGCAGTCCCTTGATCGTCGCTGAACAAAGACCACGTGGGTATTGCCAGTCTCTCTCCACGGCTACGCGATCTTCTCGATAGAATCACGCGGTAGAAATTTTCAATAGAGCAACAGAGTTTTGACTTGCGAAGAAGAGTTGCGTGACCTCGAACCCAGTCGACAGACCCTGAAGCAACAGCAGAGATATCTTTCAGAAATCGCTATCAGGTTTCAGAAGATCATCACATACGCGTTGAAAGCTCAGTATGAATGTCATCAATTTCTGAAGAATCATGAAGACTTGAGACTTGCAACGCTGATAGTCAATTTCAATTTGACTTTTTCTGAGAATCTGAAGAGAAGAGAGCACGCAGTGAGTCTTAGTGAGATCAAACTCTCTTTCAATAAGAGTTTTTGAAAGCTCAAAGCAGCACGATCTTCAAAGCTGAAATTGCAAGAATCTTTTTCGAAATTGCTTAAAGATCAGAAGTTTGCTGAAGATCTCGACGTTACAACGATCGCTCTCTTCGAGTATTCAGAGTTAGTCAATGTTGTGCCGACTGTTTCAATCTTTCTTTCCTCGTCATCAGATGATATAATGAAGTGAATCGAGCGTGAATACAAGTGATCAAGGGATTTCGAGCTTGACACCTTCAACCCAACGATACTTCCGACCCTGTTTCAAGAACTATCGACCAAATGGGAATATCTTGCAGGCATGTACGTCAGCAAAGTTGTGGTCTCTAATTCATCATTTCTGCATTGTTCTTCTGGCTCGGCTCTGCGCTGAAGAACGGGTCATGACCTAACGCTTATTCCCTTCCCTTCAGCGCTCGTCGATTGATCTTTTCTGCCGCTTCGTACTCTCTCTAGAACTGCAGCATCGACGCTAAGTTACTCATATCGATCAGCGTGTCTGAATGTTCTGTACCTAGCATTTATTTTTCTCGTCTTCGTCACTTGCATCTTCAGCTTCTTCGCCTAGCTTTTTCAACTAATTTACGACCTCAACCGTCTTTCAATGTTCTGAGCCTAGCATTTTTGTATAGTCTTGCACGACAAGCTCAAAGTGCCTCGCAGCATCATTAAACATCGACTGTTTCTTGTACGTGATAGTCAAATTGTATCTCGTATCTAAGGCTTGCTTATACTCAGAAGCTCAAGCCTTTTCATATTCTGTCAATGCTCGCAGATACATCATTTCAGCTTCATTCAGAACATCTCTCAAGACCTCACATTCTTTGACAGTGTTAGTGACAGTCATAGCTAGAGAATCTAGTATTGAAAAGCGCAAATCAGCTGAAAATTCAGAATCTGAGAGCGCAGCATCCGATACCAAGGTCAAAGAGTTGACGCCTCGAAAAAGACAAGCTGTAACAAAGATATTGATTGCTGTCACCAAACTTCTGTAAGACAAAGACGCCCATACTTTTAGCTTCTGATCCTAACAGTCATAGCGTTCGTCGCAGTTCGATCAACTCCTTCTTACCAAGGCTTCCAGTCGAGATCTGAGAGAAGATTCTCACTATTTCCGCGAATGAGCAACTCGTCCACCTTCATCACAGCCGTCTTCGCTCTTCGACGAGATCAAGACTCCCGAACAACAGGCTCAGGTGCCAGCACCCAAAGCAGGACAAGACCTTACTTCTCTCCGTCACATCATCTGCCAAGCAAAAGTGTCTGAGATCCACGCTCACCATGAAGCACAATGCTGCTACCATGCCGGGGTACCTGCCAACGATTCCGTAGAACACTACGTTGAGCAGAGTACTAAGCGTCACGGAGTTTGTACGGCTTTATTCCAGATCAAAGAGGAACGCTAGGCGTATCAGCCAAGCCTCAATGTCCTTGCAGGTTGTCGTCAGCTCTATGAGGTAGGGAACTACATACTCTTGATCCCAAACACTTTCTCCTTCACCGACCCTCGGGCCTTCCACATCTTCTTTGGAAGCCTCAACGCAGTCCAAAAGCGCACCTTGAAAAGACTTTCTTTTGCTACACGCATGTGCACGCACTGGGAGAGCGGTCAAGATAGCCAATGGCGGAGAGTCACCAAGCCGTCCTATCTGAAAAAGCTCATACTGCTTCTATGTTTCGATCAGTGATTCGACTATCAAAGGCTCAAGGGGTCTGCCAAACCCGAAAGGTGGTATATGAGTATGAAGTCTCTATTCTGGATTACTTCGGAAGCCTTTGCTCATTTCCGATTCCTTCCGCTCGAGCAAGTCTTTGTCACCATCGACGACAACAACGATCCGGCGCTAGTTACTGCGCCCCCAAAGCCCTCTCCACCGTCCTCCTGATAACCCCAACCGCACTCCCCACCCCCTCCCTATCCCTCAACCCCGGAATCTCATGCCCCCCCTCGTGCACAAAAACACTCCTCACTTCTCCCTTACACAACCGACTCAACACCGGTCCAAAGGTAGGATACTCCCCGTCATTCCTCCCCCAAATATGCGCCGTTGGCACATCAATAATCTCCCCATTATTTTCATAATCGCACATGCAAATCTCGCCGCGCTCGATGGCTAGGGGATCGCCTGGTACGCCGCCGGAGAAGAAGATCGCTATCTTGAATGGCGGTGGTTGTTGCTCTTTTGGTTGATTTTGTTGGTACTGTCTTCGGTGGAGGTTGTGGCGTATTATGAGGGAGGCGGCAAGGCCGGCGCCTTGAGAGAAGGCCATGATGCCGTCGAAGGGGCCTTCAGTGGCGATGTAGGATTCTAGATCGTCGAGGGCGGTTTTGCAGCTGCTGGTGGAGGTGGGGTCAAGGTAGCTGAAGAATTCGTCGTGGGGGGAGACGAATGAGGAGATCCCTGTCAAAGTTGGGGACGTTAGGGATTTGGGCGGGGGTTTGGGACATTTTTTTCGTGTGATGGAGATGGAGACGCACCTGGAGCCGCAGGGTGGGGGACTGAGCCTTCGACGAATTCGTAGGTGTGGTTATCCCCGAGTTCGTGGCGTATTGCTGCTGAAGGGGTGTTAGAGGGTGGGGAGACGTGAGAGGTATGAAGGCACCTGTTTGCATTTCGAATACCTGTGCGCTTTTTCGTTAGCTTCATCACTATCGCTAGCCACAAAAGAATCGAGATTCAGTAGATCACCCAGATGTTCAGAGAGGTGATCAACAATTCATCACCGATTCATGCTGAATGAGCAACGGGTTGATAGAACGCGCAAATGTTCTGCGTAAATGCTGGAATGGGAATCAATAATACCTGGCTATTGGTGCCCATGCCATGGAGGCAAAGAAAATGCATCTGGTAAACGGCTAGCAGCTCTGTTTTCGAGGTTGATGGAACATGAATTTTGCGATTAATATACAACGAACAAGCAAGATCTGAGACCAACAGTTGGGATGTCGATGGAAATAAGAATGACGTTGTTGCTCCCTCTAGGGACTTGATGGCAAGAACAATACCTGAAGTTCGTGGCAGTTGTTTCAATGCAACAAGGATGATTCTGATCTGTGGAAAATGGTTCTAGAACCTGTGGCCCTCCGAGAATGCTAAGCCCGAAGCTCGGATTCCTAAGACGAACTATTCCGTAGACTTGATGTGTTTGAAAACATTCCGCCGCTGGCATGTATAATGTAAGTTATCGATAGCTCTATTCCGTACGGAGGTAAAGCCCCTGACAGCATTGTGCAATTGTGCATTGCGTTAGTCTCTCGCTTCAGCTCATGCATATGACGTACAAGAGGCGCAGCAACTGCGGACTAATCCGTACCTTAGTCACATGCATAACGAAATTGCTTTTAGCATGTAAGGTAGATCCTGGCGCATCCATGATCCAGGCACAGTGCATTAGCACCCGGATGCACCGCACTTGCAGTCTGAAGTGTGGAATCGAATTGCGAGGGAAGAGAGAAGTCCGTCAGCTTTGAATGAATTTGGTTGCGGTGCACAATGCTACAAGGACGCCCCGGACTTGCTGCTTGATTGAACCTTATCGTGCTCCTATTCGCCCAGCTCCTAGCTTTTGAGCTGTCTGAAAGTTGCCTATCAAAGCTCGAATCGTAATCCGACTCTCAGACTCTCGGCAGCTGGCTCTGGTGGTGTTTAAACTACTATCTGATTCTTCTGCCACATGAGCAAAGACCCAGGGAGCTGTGCAGCAGCTAATCCAATTAGGATTCGCATCTGCACATCGTACCCTTGTCCAAAGATGGTCCTGACCCTCACTTGTTGCTCTGGCTGGAGCGAATCCATGGCCACGCTTGTTTGCAGAAGAGAATCAACTTGGTCTGCAGACAAGAAATCCGAAAGTCTAGAGTGGACAAAACTGTTGAGTACGCTCGTGACAATTGCGAGACCGATGGCGCCTCCCATATAACGTAGTTGAGCGACGGATCCCAATGCGACCGCTAGAACAATTTCAGTGCGAATGAAAGCGGGTATTGTGTGTCGTGGACATACCTTGGTCTCTTTTTTGGACCGAAAATGGAGTCATGAGCACAAGAGTACTAATATTTATACCAACTCCAAAGCCTGCAATAACTTCATAGCCGTACTGAGCTGTTGAGATATGTTTGACCACTGGTAGGGTTGAAAGTAGCGAAAAGCCGACCACCTGAAGACATGAGGCTGCTATGACTAGGTAGATAGGTGGAACTTTAGCTTTGCCGGCAATCATAGAGGAAATTATGGAGCCTATGGGAGTGGCGCATGTAAATGGGAGCAATCGGATTCCAGCACCAATAGGGGAGGTGCCGTTGACGATCTGGAACCTTTGCGGGATCGAGAAAATAGCGACGTTGAAGGGGGCACCAAGGAAGAACGCGTTGCTAAAAGCGGTAAGCATTGACGCTGTATCACTATGAAGGCTTGGACGTACATCAACATCCCAACCCATACCCGATTTTGAACAAATCTCCATGGGAAAACTGGCTCTCGGGCGCTTTCCGCGCGTGTAACCCTCCATTCCCAGCCGAAAAAAGTCATCCACAGGAGGCCAGAGACAGTCAGGAGAACTATAACGAAAGGCGACCTCCACGGAAACCGAATACCAGCTTCTTCTAAACCGGTCAAAAGCAGAAGAGTGGCGAGAAGCAGTAGACCTGCACCAAAGAAGTCCACTCTTCTAAAGGAGGCCTTGGATAAAACTTGCCTGATGTTGCGCGGCTCCTGCGATGATTGACTATGGTGGGGGAAGTTTGCGGGTATCATAAGCATCAAGACTATCAACCCAATGACACCAGCTGGCACGCTATATCCGAATAATATCAGTTCCCGTAAAATCACTAATCTGACTGTGACTCACTTGAGAAGAAAAACCCATCTCCATGTCGACTGCTTGGTTATTAAGCCACCTAAAATGGGACCCAGAAGAAGTGAGAGCACGAACACCACAGAGACAAGGCTTGTATATGACGCAAACTTTTCAGGCGGGACCAATTCGAAGAAGATGGGGATGCAAATAGCGTAAATTCCTGAGCCACCGATGCCTTGAAATGCTCGGAATACGATTCTGAAGATTATCAGGTTATTGGGTCGGAGCCAAAAGGGGGTTAAACGACCTACAGCTGTGTAATGGTCTGCGCTGCACCACATGCTCCCGAAAAAATTATAAATACGAAGACTGAGGTAGAGACTGTGAGTTTACGGCCAAATATGTCGCTGAGCTTTGACCATATGATGAGGTAGCCTTCAGAAGATCAGCATCAGAACTTGAGAGTCTGGAAGCATGTCGGAATTACCGATGTAGGTCAGTAGGTAAGCAGTGACTATCCAGCTGCTCTGATTGAATCCCTGCAGGTGATTCGTGATTCCCACTAACGATGTACTGACGATGGGTATCTCGATGTTCGTGAGAAAAAGGCAAAGGCAGAGACTTGGGATTGCGGGTTAACAACATGATCGGAGGGAGTTTAAGAAGGGGTACGTACGCTAATGTAATCAAATGTAGCCTCAATCCGCGTAGATAATTTGTTGGCTCTGTGGGGGCTGATCCTTCTTCTGTTGATATAGGATTTTGAGAGAGAGCTTCTGACGATACAAGCTTCTGAGATGTTTTCTCCTCTATTCGGGCGGTGTCCGTCGATGATCCTACGCCCGACATCTTGGGTTTGGCACAGTGTCCCTGGACAGAATGCGGAACAAGCGTGTCTGTGGCGCTTGAAAGCCTCGAGGTTCACAGTGGTAAGACTGGGAATCAAGGAAATAATTTTTGATGGGCAAGCGAAATGTCTCAATATCAGCCAATGTAATACCACTTGTCTGATTCAAGTACACACTGAGGAAATGGTCCACATAGGCTTCAATACCATCACCCACTAATTTCGAACTGATATTGGACCTGCATAGGACACATCATCTTTATCTGTGCGTGGACAATTATTCCCAATGTTCGGGCGTCCGAGGTCATAAGAAACGCAAAGGAGAGGCACAGCTACCATGCTTTGTCTAGCTGCTTGATCCGTATGCATATGTAGTTGCGTTATGCTATCTTTCCTGGGGGGGGAAGGCAGTTTGAAGCGAGCCAATGCCCTGGCATTCGTGACTCAACTAAAGAGTGCGCAGGCGTTGAAATGACCACGTACGATATCCCTTAGTTAAGAGTCATCGACGATTCTGGAATCCTAGCTTGTTTACCCCGTCTCGGAGGGCACAGTACCTAATCCGTAAAGCTCATGCAAGAACCTTTTCTTGGTAGCAATCAGCCAAATGTTTCGCGAAGTTTGGGCTGAGCTGAAGGCTTGCAAGGTGGTGTGGGTGCGACGAGGACGACAGCGGACAAGGATCAACGCCAAGGCTAGAAAGCTACCTTATGGCGTCGCATTTGTCGTCCCCCCACCAAGTTTACTACTGAACCTCGACACCCTCACTACCACCAAGCCTTCAAAGCCTGTTTTCGTGTTAGAGAAATCAATCAAATGGTCAACTACTGATCTTCTAAGTAGCTATGACGGGTTCACTGGGTTCGGCCTTTCGCTCGAAGATACTACGCCTTCTGCTTTTACATTAAAGTCATGATATTCAACACAAGAAGTTTATCAATCTTGTTTTTGGTTTTTTTTTCTTTATGGTGATATAAAGTTTCTTCTTCATCAAATCGAACAATGTTTGCAGATTAAATTCTTTTCTCTGGTGATTTCTAAGCTTTGACATGATCTGCAGCATTCATCTGTCGCTGAAGCTTAACGACGTGAGTCTTACATGTCTTCTTCGCTGCTTTGAAATTATCATTGATATATTTCTTGAAATTACGAGGGCAATTGACATTGACAGCAGCGCCTGCAGTGTTTGCCTTAATAGCAGCGTCTACAATGACTTTAGCAGCGACGTCTGCCTTGACTTTGACGGCAGCGTTTGTTTTGACTTTGCCAGAGGATTTTTTCGATCTTGATGAGTTCTCAAGGGGGTGAGAGGATTCTGGCATGATGGCTTCCCGGGGGAGGGGGTGGGGCTACAAGGATATTAGGACTGTGAAACGTTTGAACAGCTTCACATTCACCTGTTTGATCGATTTCTCTGACAAGAAAACAGGCTTTGAAGGCTTGGTGGTAGTGAGGGTGTCGAGGTCCAGTAGTAAATTTGGCGGGGGGGGGGGACAAATGCGATGCCAAGAATTCCATAGCTTTCTGCGTACCTCCGTACGCTACATTTGTTTCAAAGGACTCCCATCTTACACACCGCACATCAGCCTCAGAGGAAGGAACAGACCCCTGCAGATGGATCGCTGTGCAAGAAACAGCCTCGACTTGGATAGAAGGCAGAACACTGCCACTACTGCACCTGCCAGTCCACGGCACAGCATACTCCATTGAGGCCTCATAATTGCCCATGACGATCGGTGTACTTTGATTGGCAAAGGCTCAGCGACGTATCATGGCTGACTACTTATTATCCTCTGCTGCAGTGGCCGCTGCTTCTCCCTGCATGATCTGTGAGCTGGAATCCTAATCCTATCGTCCAGCTTCGCTCTGTCATCCCATCACGGATTTCCAAAGCATTGCTTTTTTTCAATACCATTGTCGATTACTCTACACTGTTTGCCATGGCAGCACCTCCAACACCAGAGCAGCTCCAAGAGTTATTGAATGGCCCCAGCATGAAGCCTCCGGCGGGGGTGATGCCAAACTTTGTCGACCCCGCCAATTTTCACGTCTTGTACATTGCCACTGTGGTTCTGTGTCTATCTTTTGCAACTTCGGCTCTTTTTATGCGCATATATACAAAGATATATATCATCCACAAAACAGAATGGGCTGACTGTGAAACCTCACCCCTCGCGCCTATCATGAACCCTCAAAGCTAATATTTCACAGATACATCGGTGCTTGGATGGGTACGACCCTCACCCTTAGGATACATGATCTTGGCTAATACCTGTGCAGCTGATCACAGTAGCATACTGTGCTCTGACCGGAAAACTCATCTACGCCGGGGGCGGAGGTAAGCGGTGCTCGCAAATCCTAGATCAACAGATGGTAGACGATACTGACGCTACCAATAGTCCACCTATGGAATATCCAGCTAAAGGACTTGCCTCCAGCACTCTATGTATATTCTCTCCAGGCATGCTCTGGATCCTAGCGCTAACGACATTCCGTATATTGCAGTATATGAATATCTTGTCAATCGTCTACGGGATCAACGTGTCTATTGTGAAGCTCTCAATCATTCTTCAATACCTGAGCATTTTTGTGCCACATCGAAAGGTTAACCTAATGTTTTTGGGATGTCATCTTGTCATCTGGAGCCACTTCATCTTTTATACCGTGGCTACGTTCTTTGAGATTTTTATCTGCAACCCACGGGATAAATTTTGGAGTCCGCTGATGACGAAGGGTCATTGCTATAACGCAGTAGTAACCAACATCGCTGCAGGATCATTCAATGCCTTCTCCGATTTTGTGATCTTGCTGCTTCCTCAGCACGTAATTTGGAAGCTTCAAATGCGCTGGGAACGAAAAGTTGGAGTATCTGCGATTTTTCTCACAGGATTTTTGTAAGTCTATCTATACCGCCTTCATCATAGTCTCGCTAACTTCTCTGGTTCTCAAGTGCTTGCATCATCTCCGTCATGCGACTCTACTACGCCGTCAGAATCCAACAGACTGGCGACGTCACTTGGCAGAGTGGACCGATGGGCCTCTGGACTCTGGCCGAGTTCACCATAACCATCATCTGTGGCTGTATGCCAGTCATACCTAAGTTCTTTCAGACAGTCGGACCCAAGATTTACTCGAGCTCAAAGGGCAGTTCGTCATTGGGCCCATCAAAAGGCTCAAAGATCAGTGGAACTTCTGCAAAAAGAAGTGGTGCAGGTGGATCTGAAGGATTTTTAACAGACTCAAATGAGGCTCAACGCCAGCCTCATGGTAAATACGACTCTCTCGATGAGAATGAGCTGGAAATGGTAGCGGGCAAAGGCAGTACCTTCAGCAGCGTATCTGAAAGCATTAAACCGCTGCCTTCATCACCAGGAGAGAAGGCGATGAGTCAACAGCAGATCGTGTCGGAGAAGAAGAGGAGTCAAATTTTGCGGACAGTGCGTATCGAGACTAGGCGCGACGACTTGGAAAGGCAGCAAGAAAGTGATTGGTGAATATTGAAATGTGTGACTGTAAAGGCGATTAGCTATGAGTGCTTGATTGTATTGTTACGACTTGATCATGGCAGGTACCATTCCTGGTGGTCTTATCGTACGGAATGCATTTTTTAGGCAACTTAGTAAGCACATCGTATTGCATAAAGTACCTCGGTTCAGCCATCGCTGTGTTTGTATTGGTGTTTGCCTATAATGTTCGACGCCCGGTGACGGGCATCTCTTAAAACACTCCCGCTCGCCTTTCACTCTCCAAGTTCCATCTTTGAACCCCATCCCGCTTCGATACCAAGTCAGAAAGCAACATCTGTTTGCAACAGATACGAGGCTTCCTACGATGGCTCTACCGAACCTCACCTTCTTTCGTGATGACTTTCGCATGACAACCTGGCTTCTAAGTGGAGCAGCGCTTCAGTGTCTTCTCTTCCTTTTACTCCCTACCTACGTCGCACTTTTTCCTACTCTCCTCTTGATATCTGCACGAATTGCTACATTCGTGCTCATCAGTCATGGAATGATGCGTGATCGGAGCTTTGACAAGGTCAAGATAGGAAGATTGACGGCTCAGATACCTTACGAGGATGGTTCTGCCCCGGAAAAGCCAGCGGAGAAGGAGGTTGTGATTCTCGTCCTAGGAGCACGCTCTAATCAGTATGTTCCAAGGCATCCACAACTAGGCGTTCCTCCTAATCCTCCTTTTCAGCCCAAAGGGCCGATTTGCACCTGGCTACACGGAAGTAGGCCATCTCTTTCGACGCATGTGGCAGGACGCTGCAAAGAACCGCGAGAAGTGGGGCTGTAAGTATACTCGTCGAGGACGAAACGACATGGCATGGACATGCTGATATTGGTCAGACCTCGGAAAATCGTCTACACTCCTTGCCACAGACCTTGACTGTGGGAATACGATGCTCTGGCTGTCCTACTGGAAAGACATCGATCATTTACGCGCCTTCGCTCACGGAGATGCTCACCGTGCGGGATGGGACTGGTACAATGCGTTCAAAGGTCACCCGCACATCGGCATCATGCACGAGATCTACTCTGCGCCTAAGGGTAATTGGGAGAACATCTATCACAATTTTCGCCCGTTTGGAATGGGTAACGCATTTCCCCGCTTTCCAAATGATAATCTCTCGAACACTAAGCTGACTCTCGCTAAGGGCAAACAAAGTACCTCGTCAAAGACCCGGAAAAGGAGGGGAGATATGGTGGCAGCCAGCTCATTAGCCCTCTGCAGGACGCGAAGGGCGCAACCTGGAAATCCATGACAGCAAGGATGGGGCGGGTTGAAGCGTCATAGAGAAAGTTATGAGCATTGGGAGTGGTGCCCAGGCACCCCAGTAATGACGAGAGCGCTGTTCTCTCTAGCCCTTCCCTGAGCTCTGCTGGTCGCACATTGTAACATTACAGCACAGTGACAGTCAGACATATAATACCAAACCTTGAGTCCACACATCAAAGCCTCACTCAGCTGACAACGCAGCAGCTGTACCCCCTAGTTGCAGCCACAATTCTGCGCTAGGCACTCGTACGAGTCTATCAGACTAGATCTTGCATCGGACATGAGGCTGGTGGGTCTCAAGAATGGCATGATCAGAGGCCTAATGTTAGAGGGTGTTTGTGCTGATTGGCAATGGTTGGTCCTGACTCAAGATCGAAACGGCTGAGGTATGTGATCCTGGACCCTTCGGGCCTGAATACATAATCCCACATGCAGATGGCTAGGCGGAGTAAAACTTGAAAAAGAAGCGAGTAGGATCTTATTCGTGGGAACGTGCATATCTCGGTTTCAAAAGAATCGCGATTCATTGATTAAGATGCGCTGTTGTTGGATGGCGATGTTGTACCGCACTCACTGTCTAGCGCTTAGACCGGTGCATCGGGTGTGCCCCTTACTCGTATGCACGGGGTTTCCGCGCACACTGGGTTTCCGCGCACTCTAACCTAGAAAGGTTAGTTACAGATCGTACCGGGCTTAGCGTGCTAAAAAAGGCATTAAGGTATTTAGTCATATTTAGCGTGCGCGGAAACCTCGTGCATACGAGTATTCCGTAAGGTACCTACTTGGTAGGTAGTTCTAGCTGAACCTTGATAGGCTCTCAGGTGAGCAAGCTTTACCTACCTTACCTTAGTTCTATGTAGTGTCAGCGGCTTCTAGGGGCTTACAGGGGTCCAGGCGGGGCGGACCAGGAAGGAGAA
>JAABUR0100003039.1_pt1 | contig 24160 bp, 22 predicted proteins | sample 5560091 | NCBI WGS metagenome assembly JAABUR01 (sample SAMN10711879, study PRJNA513375) | rock metagenome | isolation source: Antarctica rocks | place: Antarctica: Victoria Land, University Valley sud
TTTCCTTCACGGAGGCCGTTTTGCCCCTATGTCGTCGCGACAGCGTGCTTCGATTGATATTGAATTTCTTTGCAGTTGCAGTGTAGTTAGGTGAGTCTTGCAAAGCTAGATCTGCAAGCGCTGCCTTAATTGAAGCCATATTGAATTTGTAATTGATTTTTGAAGAAAGATGAAAGTAGTAAAGTGGGGTGTGCACGGGACCGGAACGTGCATCGGGCCGGGAATACTCCTAAGGGATTTAAAGTATGGATCAAAAAACCAAAAGCAACTTATTCCAACTGAGAAAAAGAAAAATGACAAGAGTGGGACTTGAACCCACGCCCCTTTCGAGACCAGGATGTAAGAATACCTTAACCTCTGGAATTAGGTCAGCATTGAGACGAAATGTGTAAAGTGGTGCGGGATCTTACGGCGCCATAACCAACTCGGCCATCTTGCCTCGTATTTAAAACCAGCTGTCAAAAGTATTATATAAAGACTCCGTATTTCCTTTCCACCGCTGCTCACGCCAGCCAAAAGGCCCGCGCAGGGCAAGAGCATAGAATCCTAGTGTTTGAGCTCTGGTGGGAATGGGTAAACATGTGACATCGGCTCGTTTCAAGAGCCAAGAGAATCGTGTAGAATAGAGATAAAATAGTCGTTGGGAATACTCTTGAACGACTAGATAGGTCCTAGTATCGAATCGACAGCACTCTACGGAATACTCCGTATTTGGCTTAGCTATACCGATCAAAATTTCTGAACATTATTGAAAACTAAGCCCTCTAAAGCTCATAGCCCCTTCAATAAGGCAAAACGTTTTGAATGCATAGGCATCCTGAAATGTTAAGCTTTCTTGGAAAAGCCGACTTACTAAAGCTGACTGACTCATTCCCAGGGACTTTTGAACATTTCTATTGGCTGTCTCTGTGATTCTCTCAACTACATACTCGCGAAATCCAAATCGACCACCCTTCTCAAAACGCCAAATAGCAATGGGGCTTTGCTATCCCCTTGGTTCATCAAGCTTATCTGCTCGCTCTCTTAAACCATCTGTCGAAGTTCCTTATCATATTTCTTCATCTATTTGCAACGTACAAACGCTCTTACTCCAGCTTTTACCTCCCTCTGCTTCTCTCATTCCTTCCACCCCTCCTCTAATCACGTCCACTATCCCATCGAAAGGTGCCATCGCTCTCGGAGCTCGAAATACCTCCATGACCGCAACCAGTGCTCAGTCCAAACCTTTCTCCGCAAGATATGATGCTCGCGCATAGGAATTTCAAAATTCGTAATAAAGTCACTTGAGGAAGTACTATAATTTCAAATTCATAGCATCGACTCGGTGCTTGTTGTATATATACTTGTTCCTTCTCTTCACAATTTGTAGCTCTTGGGACAAATTATAGATAAGATGTCGCTGGAACCACCGCCGTGAGGTCCTCAAATTCTTCCCAGCCGTATCCTCACTCATGAGTCTATCAACGGCACGAGCGATAGGAGTCTGCTCCGTTGAGCAGATGTTCTGCACGATGTTCATCATACTGTCTACTCTAGCCTTATTCAAGGCCAGGGTCCGCTCTTTCTCCTTTTCTTTCTCCCTCTCCGCCTTATTATGGCCCTGCCAACATTGCTCACAAAGTGAAGTAAAGCTGTAGCCCCGTATACCTTTCCGGTCGCAAGAATTTTCATAGGATTGGTACACGGTTGGCTGGACTTCGCAAAATTCACATATCGCCGCGTGATCTGCTCCATCCGGATAGCTGTCCCCTCATAGCAAATCTCGGACCCATCCAAACTCCAGGTGGCATTTTTGCTGAAGACTTCCTGCTTGGCCACATGGAACAACATCAGTCGCCAATTGAGAATGCTGCCATAAGTCGTGCTTCTCTCCTGGCGCAACCACCGCTGACACAACCTTGCTGAAGACGTCGTCGAGACTTCGACCCGACTTCTCGTCCACCAGTTGGCATGCTTCTCGAAAGATCCAAAGCTGAGCACAGTAGATCATGCCAGACAAGAAGCTGTTATAGTTCCCAGGTAGCTTCCATCCCTGCGAATTGTGATTGACAGCGAGCATAGCACAATATGACAGGACTGGTGAGTCGAAACGATTTCGAGGCAAGTCTTGCTGGATAAATGCCATACTGAACGCCAGCACATGCTGTCGAAGAGCATTCTCATTCTCGTTGACCGTCGCTTCTAGGCACCGATCGAATGCTTCTTGCTGTGCACGAGTGCCGCGGAAAAGCGGATCCTTATTACATTTATCGCTGGTAGAATCGCTGTCGCTATTACTGTCGCCCTCTTCTTGATCAGAGCCCGAACTCGTATCGGCTCGGGCCAGTATATTACCTCTAGAGACTCGCCAAAAACAATAAATCAAATTCGACCATAGACCAAAGTACTGCGCTTTCATATCGGACCCAATCCCCCTCCGGAAGCCACGAGCATGAATAGTAGCTTCGATCCAGAATCAACTAAGAACCACCGCCATCGGATGCGTCAGTCGACAGTCCGGCCCATCTATACACTATGTCCACGTCTCTTCGAGCATTTACTCGGTCATAGCAGCGACCTGACGCACGAGATCACTATTAAGCTTATCGTCTTCCGGCTTCCGTCAACTGCGTCGCATCTCTTTCTTGTCATAATCTTTAAAATGTCGATCGAATTCACAAAACCTGACCTAAGGAATGATACTCGATTTGTGGATGTCGAGCTTCTACACCTTCGTCCGCTGGCTCTTTTCCTCTTCCTCGATCTACTCCAGGACGCTGACCTGAGACTGAATGAATGCGCCGTCGTCGGTGGCGGTGGTATGCCGACCTTTTTCACTCTGCTGGGCCAAGGTTTCCCTCCGTAGCACTTTGATGTACCGTATTGGTTCCTTCTCCCGGAACAGGGTCTAAACGAGACATCGCCGCAGTCCCTCGTTGTTCTTCCCTGATCGGATGCCGTGCTTTCGAGACACATGGACGCGAGAGTTCTTCTGATTGATGCTGATCCACTCCGTGCAAGAGACACATTCCAGGGCGTCCAGAATGGGCAGATATGGGATTGGTGGGATGAACCCTAAGTAACACGTCTGAGCGCATAACCCCGTAGTTTTGCCTGATCTGCGCTATTTTGGTGCGCGCCCATACAAATTTTTGACTTGACGTTAAAAATCATCAACTTTCGGCTTCAAGACGCAATCATCAACGCAAGACATATATTTTCTGAATACCGACAACTGAAATCAATACTACTATATCTATTATATCTATTGATATAAATTCTAGATACATGATCCGCGAGAAATTGAGTATAATCTCTGTTGCACGATGATAAATTAATGATATAATTTTTATTCATATTTTCAACATTATTTTCAAAGTTTCAGAGATATGCTGAATTTATTTTTTATTGCTCGATGAGTTCAGCTGCTCGTTCGACTGTTCAAGCATATTTTGAAGACTTTTCAACGGTTGGAATATAGTTCTGTAACGACTCAATCGTTTATTAGATAGGTATGTTCTCAGTAGATAGATAGGTAGGCCCTCAGCAGGTAGGTAGGTAGACCCTCAGCAGGCAGGTAGGTAGATTCTCAATAGGTACTAGGTAGGTAGGTTCTCAGTAGGTAGGTAGTAGGTAGATTTGATAGCAAGTCATGAAGGGAGTCATGAAGAATGATTGAACCGTACTATATATCGGCGAAGCATTAAATAAATCACATATAGAGCATTAAATCATATACTACAAATGAACTTGCACTGAGTAAATTACATATGAAGCACTGAATATACTACATATAAAGCATTGAGTAGGTTACGTGTGAAGCGTTTATAACAGTATAAAGCACTGTATGAGACATCTAAGAAGCTCTATATGACATTCAGATCATGTACGAAGTGCAGTGTAACTGATTTCTACGGATTTTCCACTCTCTTGAGAATTACTACTAATTTTGGTGGGGCTCTCGGCGAAACCTAGAAAACGGCAACAGATTTCGCAATCAACGATAGGACCGGACCGGACATTGCAGATGATTTCACCATAGTCTAGACATATGTCTTCATCCAAGAAGAAAACCAATGCTAATATAAAGCAACAAGGCGACCAAGGACAACAGATAGCCAGCCCTTAGCAGCAAAGTTTCGATGAAGGTCAGACGTGACAGCCTAGTTGCGATGGCCTGCAGCTTCTGAATCTGGCAGTGGCGCCTGAATGCTCTTGCGAAAGCCTCAAAAGTTTGCTTCACAAATGTGATCAAGACTGCAATGTCCGTTAGCATTCACTTCTATATAGGACCAGTTGGGCTCATTACGTTTGTGCAACCACGTCCTGTTAACCTGTGTGTGCTTAGACTCCTTGCCTTTTCCATGTTCACGACGCCTTGAACCGGAGATAAGGGCGGCAGACTGAGAGTGTGCGGCAAGCCGCAGAGCGGCAAGACTTTCCTGATCATCTTCGGCGGAAACGCATCGCTGAGGGGGTTGACAAGGCCAGATGTGAAGCTTGGTGGCCGCTCGAGGATGCGGTCTGGATACGTAGTCTTCTGCCATGTCAAGGGCTGTCCGACCGCAGGGGTCTATCTGTGTGCAATCCGCGCCCTTCTCTATGAAGAGTTTGACGCAAGACACAAGGCCGAAGTCGACTGCCAAAGTCAACCAAGTATAATTGCCTGCCACGTCGCCTTTGATAAAAACGGACTGTCCCCCGAGAATCTTGCCTATTGATTTATGGCCGCAAACTAGCAATCCATGATCGTTGAAAAGCTCCAGGATCTGGGGAAGGCCCAGGAACATCGCAGTTAATATCCAGCTGTTGCGGAGCGTCTCAGATTGATTTTTGATCTCGTGAAATCGCTGTAAGATAAATCTGTCGATTAATAGATCGGCGGCTCGAGAGCAATATCTCCGAACTTCGTGCGTCCTAAGCAAAAGAGCAAGCACCTCTTCATCTTTGCCTTGCAGATGTTTTGGCTGTGCTCGTTCTGCCAACGCCAGCATCATGCTCTTCCTCAACTCTGGCTTCTCGCACGGTGGTAACGAACCCGGGTGACGAGAGAGATAGATCAAAGCCCGTGTTGGACAAGCGCCAGCCTTCAGTAAAGTCTGGAACATGTCAAGGTTCCCCCATTTGACAGCTTTACTGAGATAGCTCAGTCGAAGCCATGGTGACCACTCATTCCTATAACTTTCGTCAAGGTCAAGTGCAATTCCTAGAAAAGGGGCAATCATGTCCCCAGTACGCCATTTGCTAACTATCTTTAAATATTCAATTCTGTCTCTCGCTGAGGCGTTTTGTACTTCAATCACAGTGGCGTGTATGCTTGGAAGGAGCTGTGAGGCTCGGAGACCCGATCGGTACATACTAAGATACTCCTGTAATGCATTACGAAACTTCGCATCTGTAGCCTCAAGGGCGACAACAAGCCATCTGTCGGTTTGGGAAAGCTCAGTCACAGCCCAAGGCTCCGTTTGAAGAAACGGATATTGGCGCAGACATTGGAATGAAGCTCCATGGCGCATTATGAGAGACGAGATTGTTCCTCTATTGCTGCTCTGCCAGAAAAGACTACCTCCATGTTCTAGGAATGAATCTAGAGCTTCCTTCAGTTGCGACTGAGAGTGTTTGGCCCAGATTATGAGGACCCGGGCGTGCCATGTAGCAAGCCTACCAATACATCAATAGTCGACCTACCATATGCAGACTTTCTATAACTCAAAAAGGATCACTGTTACCACAACCTTCATTCAGTAGATATTTATACATTCCAAGCGCTCGGCTGCTTGGTTCGATTACTCGTGAAGCAAATGCCTGGATGAAAAATGAGACAAGCTAGATTCAAAAACGACTGAAATACAAACTTCAAGTAAAGAAACCGGTCTTCTTTGGACGATATAATCTGTTGGCTGTGCAAGACCCTCTCGGAAGAGTCGCTGCAATTTTGGAAGGTCGAACGTCGTGATGGCGGCTTTAAGCTCTTGGCTTGGATTGTAACATATAGGCGAGAGCGAGAATGATAACCTAGGAGGGCGATTAAGTACACTGTTAATGTGAAGATCCCAATGAAGCACCAGTATTGAGAGCCATGGTGGTGGGGTAAAGGTAAAGGTATAATGATAATGACAAGGCCCATTCGACCTTTTCCCGACGGTGATACTACGGCTCGATGCTACTTGACCAAATAGGCCTAGATCCAGATAGGTTTTTCGATAGGTGCGAGGGAATTGGGCATGCCTAGCTACGACGATGTCCTGGACTGAGCGTCCTCCACGCATCATAGTGGTATCAGCGCCAAGCCGTTGTTGCAGATGAACCAGACGATCCTCAATGTTTGTAATTTTGTCTTGCTGAAACTTTCGTATATTACTTTGAGATGAGCGAAACGACTCCAGGCGGGAATCGATGTTGTTGAACCATATGTGATTGTTGGCTAGAAGCTTGGTCGTCTGTTTTGAAACATTCTGAAGTCTCCGGCTTGCCGTCGTGAGCTGTCAGGGATGGCCCTCCAAAAATAATGATTTCTCCTCTGCTGCTGCTTACCTTGTCAAAGTCTCCAACAGAAGCGTGAGGGTTGCCACATGAGAACATATGAGGCGTTGATACTCTCGAACGCCATCTTCGTTAAAGAAGTGCCGCACACGCAATACGAAGAGGTCTTTGAAGGACGTGAAGTCCGACATCAAACCCTTCAATTTCTGTACAGTGTCCTTGAAGTCGCGCAAATCATCGAGCATGCGTTCTATGCTCGTCGCAAATACAGTCCGCACATCCGATGCGGCATAATCCGGTCCATGGTCCATGACGAGATCCCGAACTTCGTACAGAAGACACTGAAATGCATTCAGTTGCCTGCAAAGACGCCTGATATCCTTCGGTGCGTTCTTGACTTTACGGTAAACATCGAACAGGATCTTAGAGCCGTCAATCACCAGTGCCGCAAGCGTCGTCAAGCTTGCGGCGACGCCAATGAAGGCGACAGCAGCAGATGCAGGATCCATAATGCAGGGTTACGCAGGATGAGAGATGTATAGTTGACGTGACAAGGAATCATGCTGACCTAGAGAATGATGGTATGTGATGGCTCTGGAGTCTCTCGCGTGTCAGATGAGGCTGAGATTTTAGGCGGCAGCAGAGGCCCCTCCTTCCCCCCCCCGCAAAATCAAGTCAAGCTTACACCATATACCTGTCACAGTATGTACATCTAATACGAATCTATGCCGGCGTAGACCCCTTAACTCAATCGGGCGAGTGATGAGAGCTCCTTCCCGTTGCTCAATGGCCTATGAGACATAGTTTATGAGTATATTTGAGTAGAGTTTAATCATTAAGAAGTTTCGTCGATAATGAGAGGGAATGTAACAGCTATCATAGAAGGTTTGCGCAAGCATTGTCAAGCCGAACTCGGCACGGCGATCGATGTCATAGCCGTGACATAGTCTGAGCAGAAGCTAGCCATATGCGTCAACTCATCATGACAGATTTATAAAACAGATAAAAAATAATAGATTGAATCTTCGTTTCTGATTAACAGTCATGTTTGATATCATTATCAACTCAGATATCATTTTGGTACTGGTCATCTACTCGGGCGAGATCATTGTTCCAGCGTCGTTGGGAAATTTCCAGGCTGTGGGACTTTACGAGCACACTGAGAAGAACATGGCTGCTCCACCGCGCATGGCAAAATCTCCGGAGCAAACTACTATTTGAAACTGGCGGAAGCAGCAAATGACAACCACGCCGAATCGGCCTTCTCTCGATCAATAAATGTTGGCTTTACCCACACTCGAGTAACATTCAATAGCGTTCAGGCTTGATCTGTTGACTTCTGGTGATCATGGTGAAGGTAACTGTCGAAGCCGGTAAGGCACATCACCCCTCCCTTTCTCATGATCCAGTGGCCATGACACGTCTGTGAGAAAGGTTCGCACCTGCTTCGCTGCCATCAAAGGCGCGAGGATCGCTTCACCCTGTATAGGTGTATAACGGGAAGGAGCCTTTACAGCCATTCGCAGATCGCAAAGATGTTTCATATTAGCGAGGACGCTGCAGGTCCGTTCCCACATAGGTAATTCACGACGGCTGCTGGCGATTTTCGAAAATGGGTTGCGGTCGGGTTGCCTCCGGCTTTCTACATGGTAAGCGAACCATATGGAAGTGATGATGTCTAGTCGCTGTGGGAGGATGCTGCCTGAAAAACATAGGAAGGAATTCAATTGGACTGTGACGAAGGTGTTTCGAGCATAGATGTTCTCAATGGCTTCGGTATATCTGGCCAGTATGAGCACATGCGACCACTTGCATCAGAGAGCTATGATAGGACACTCATACATTTGACGGCATGTCGTGATCAGAGGGAGGACATCTCCATCGGTCTGAGGAGTGTAATTATTTGGAAGATTCAAGTAATTCCAGCACCGTTTTCCGTTCGTGTCTTGGATCATCAACGTGTACACTTGAAGTAGCTCCATTCCCTCCTCGAGTGAACAACTTGGAAACTTTCTTAGCCGTAAATGTGCCCGTAGATTAGGTTTCGGATTTCCAACGGTATCACGAGTAATGGCGATAAAGACAGATCCTTATTTTCTTGCTTGACAGCCAGTGTGGACCTCATGATAGATATCAAGCCTGATGGCAATTCGGGCAAGGGCAGGGTCAAGGCACGTTTGCGCACTTTGGGGAGCTTGCGCGGCTCATCTCTCTTGCGTTTCCTTGCGATCTGAGCCTCAAGATCACCTTCGGCGAAGAAACGCAGCATCACGTATAGCAACCAAGGCCAACATAACATGAGCAAGGGGTAGAAGAGCGTTCCCCGGCGTTGACGTCTTCGCATTGCGACCCCAGGCAGAGATAGCGCGGACAGCGTGGAGCGAGAGCTTGTATTTGATGGCAGACATTGATCCTTGTTGAGGAGACAGCTACCTGTTATACAAAAGATTCCAGAGGCTGTGCTGTCTGCTGTAGCCTTGACGCAACGAGGCTGCAGCCCAGTCGTGTATGTTGCTGCAGCCGATCGATTTCCAGAAACAACCAGATGCTGAGAATTTGAATCTACTATGGTTGGATGCTTCAACTCATGGCACTTAGTCTGTGTGGAACGCGGTTCGAAATGACATGGGAGTATTTAGCATAGTAAAGTTGAAGAATCCCAACTGAAGTCATTTAACGTAGGGTAGCATCGATGACCTGGTAGCCTGATGAGGACTTGCAGCCAGGCTTCCACAACTTTTGTAGAGTCCCCACAGCACTTATCGATTGTCTCTCTCAGTCCTGTATGCTTCACTAAACATCACCTGAACAAACCTCTTGCGGATGCCAATAAAACAAAAGAAACGGTAACTTATCACACCCCAAACAATTCTTCCACAGTACAGAAAAATCCAAAAGTGTTGATCGAAAATAGTGCGCTACATACTTCGTACATTTACTGACATAGCACAAGAGAACGTCGAACGCCTCTTGCTGACAATACGAACGGTCGAATTTAGGTAGAGCTCGGAAAATAAAAATATAGAGATACTTTGCGCGTGAACAAAAGACAATGAGATAGATGACTGTGTGGTTAATCGTTGAGTTGATGCTGGTCGATCATGAATGAACCTGGTTTATGAATAACACCAAGGAGCTTTCGTCGTTCAGCGTTAATGTGAGTCTGATGTGCATTTTATGTGAGAAAGCAAGGTAGCCGCCTCGGCCGTGTAAGATAGATGGAATGCTCAAGAAAGGAATTCGGCTTGCTTGACGTGAAGGTAGTGCGAGTCACCAGAGCCAATGTATTATTTCCCTCTATTATATAAGCGTGTTTTTTTGATTGACGACCCCTAAAGACTTTCACTCTATGTACATATACGTATGTTCCAGTAACATACGTTTCCGAGCCCTACCGTCGATCCAAGGACGCCATCTCCTCCTCCAAATTCCTTACGGGCTAGCTTCCTTCACAGCACAGGCTGCGGATCCCTAAGCGCCAGGCTTCGAAATATTCGCATATTCCATTGGGTGAGTTGTGTTGCCTACCGTTATCCGGTCGGCAAGTCCGCTCTCGAGGTCTTTCTTTCTGCTAATCTGGCTCTCGGAAGAGTTCTCAGACCCTTGTCGCTGCGGAGCACTTCCTTTCGACGGAGACAGTGACTGGTCAGATAGTTCATTCGCGTCGTAGAATGTCTTTATTTGTCTTGGGGGCGGGCGCGAAGACTCCAGGAGCCGAGGGAAGTAGATAGCGAGCAGTGGCCGGAGGGCAGGGACAGATACGCACAGCTGAGACTGGTAAGTTGCCCTGACTCACTCGACGATTCTGTATTCTCGGGTACTCACAATACCGAGGTCTACTTCGATAGCGGAACAGATCCATAGAGGCCATCTAATATCGCGAGTCAGACCACTGAGGTGTTCTCCCTACTGCGGAGTGAATTTGACTCACCCAGTCCAAGTTTCATCGTAAGATTTCACGAGCGCTTGGTCAACATAGTAAGCGTGAACGACACCTGCAATGCATACAATGATCCCGGCGCTGAACAAAGCAAGAACAGCAAGTCGCTGCTTCTTCGGTAGCTGCAATCCCCAGACAAGCGGAATAGGTAAGAAAAGTAAGATGAAGTCGAGGAATATCGTGATAATACTGAACGAGAGCATCAATTTGCCTTCATCGATACAGGTATAGGGGTACGTTGCAAGTGGTTCCCAAAAAGCACTGAGTGGTCTTGTGTACGCCATGTCAGCTGACCAGTACGACGTAAAGGGAGAGCGCGGATACTGACCGGCAAGCGCAGACGGCTACAATGAAGTATGCCAGCACCATTGCCATTTGGAACGCTATACCCCATACGATGCAAAGGTTGTACCAGATTGGAGTGGCAGGGCCGGCAAGTCGCTTGTAGAAGCAAAGAAGCGAGATTTTGTTCAACGTCGCTGCCCAGAAGAACAATACCTGAGCGGTCAGACAAAGTTTGTATCCGGGGGGCCCTCTCTCCGCGTGGAGATCCCACGAGTGCCGATTCCAACCATATTGGTTACCGGCGATGAGGACAACGCAGGTCAAGGCAAACGTAGGGATCTAGTTCAGTGATCGGTCAGTCTCAAGGGATGGGTGAATGATCGAAATGTCGTTGCCTCTTTGCAGGACTTTTCCGAGACCGTCATAACGTCTTGTCGGCCGGTCGTCGAGTTGTACTCTTGCATCGCAGGGAGGCAATAACTTTTTTTTGCCCCACGGATGGAATCTAGCTTACCACAGATGCACCAATCACCCAATCATCCAGGCCGAAGCTCTTGGTGATCCGTAGGCGGGTGTAATATCTCAAGGCCACAACAATGCATACAAGAATGATGAATATGATGTTCACCACGGTCAATGCAGAGCCTCTGGTGATCGGGTTGACATAGTTTGGAGCCGGCCAACTGGCGATAATCTCCGCCGTTGGATGCATAGCCGATAGAGGAAATAATCACAAGCAGGAATGCCTTTGCTAAAATAAAATAGTCGGCTATTCTAGGGACGATATTTGCAAGACGTGATCATACGACTCCGGGCACACAAATACATGCCCTTCGCGGTGAATCGGAGGTATGTACAGGAAGGCGAACAACAACGACAGGGCGGAAATAGATCGCCTTTTGAGGACGGTCGAATTCGGAAAGGGAGTGTTTTTTGGTAGCCAAATTGTTTGGTTCTACTAACGTTACCATAAGCAGTCCACCCCACCACGCCTCGACATTAACTTCTAGCCGCGTCCCCAAAGCGGAAGCGGTGGCCCAAGCCTAGATGGCGGACGTGCGAACGGGACGCCCATGTCCCTGGCCGCCTTCGATAGCGGTACCTGTTTGCGAAGACTACAGGTCGGCTGACCCACGCTAGAGGTCGGCCGACCATGCAAAATGTCCGATCATGTCACCCGACCATGAACATAATTCCGCGTTCCTGAGCTACTGATAATCTGAAATCATAAATAACAGCATTGATGAACAGAAAATTCTTAATCTTCTTAGATTTCTTGAATTCGATGTAGCTATTATCAATCATCTATTAATATCTGATTAATCAGATATTAATAGAACTCGTTGTAATCATACATGAATAAAAATCAACTGAGTGATCAAAATACAGAATCAAGTGATGCTGAAGATGTGAAAGATGCAGAGACTGAAGATGTAAGAATCAATTAATCTATAATTAATAATTTATTGATCGATTATTAATCAACAAATAATCACAGAATTAACAATCTGAAAATCTCGTCGTTCTTTTCTTCGACACACATCATCTAGAATTAAAGACATTGTATATTGAACATGTTTTAATCATTTCTGATTATTCACATACAGCTATTGATGAATATGCATATATTCTTTCTACTCGTAAAGCATTGAACATAATGCTCAAAAATGAATGTCAATTGATGATTAATCTGCAATCAATATTTGATTAATAATTAACTGATATATTATTGATGCTCTCAGATTCAATATTCATCAACTCAAAAACAGTCATCAAAGATTACTCGATCATTGTTTTTAAACAATACAAATTGTAATCATTATCGATATATCTGTTCTGATGTCAAAATCTGTGATTATTTACATTCAGATATTGCAAAATTGCATCATGAAAAATTGATCATTGATGATTGAGAACAAATCAAAAGACTTCGCGAACTTGATTTTTCTCTAGAAACTCATCAAAGAAAAAATTCAAATAAGTATTATTAATCTCTTATCAATGATTTATCAGTAATTTATTGATCATCGACTAATATCTATCAGATATTATCTCGCTGCAATGAAATAATTTCGATTGCAAACATCATGCAAAGACTATGAAGACACATGTTCATCTGTGTTAAAAGAAAGCAATCAAGAAGTACATATTAATAATTTATCAATCGAATATTAATCATTAATTATTTATTGACTGATTAAAATATTGCTGAAGTCACTTATTATTTCATTGAATGTTCAAATGCAACTTGAAACAACTTTCAAAAACATTATTATCAGTCTCTTATGAACATTCAGAATATTGATATTGATTTTCTTAAAGATCGATTCAATAATATATGAATGTTTAATATTCATCTTAACACTTGTCATATTGTTGAACAACAAGATACTTGAAGAAAACATTGTGATAATTAATATTCTATTATTTTATTATTAATATGTTATTGATAAACGATTAATAATTGATCTAAAATAGACATTGATCACATTACTGAACTCGATGAATTAGTGACAGTATCATGTGAAGTGAAATTCAATTTTCTTATTTCAAAAAATACAACAGAATGTAATTCTTTTATCTTTTCTTCTCATGATATTCATACTCATTCATCAGCATCATTGAATCGATTATCTCTAGAATTATGAAAAAATCTATTGAAAACAATAGTCAAAATTCGAGATTCAACTTTAACTGCTTGTAAGTAATTTATTATTCAAATATTAATTGTTGAATAATATTATATTAATTTGAGATTATTAATTCATTAATAGTCAAGTTTCTACAAAGTTCACTGTTGAACGATTTCTGCAATAAGTATCACATGCAACACATTTTTAAAATTCATGAGTTTTTATCAAATATGAATTGAATATCTGCAATTATATATAAACAGAAATTGTTGCATTTTTCTGCTGAACAAGAGTTCAATGAAGTACAGTGAAAATATCAAACACATCATGAAAATGCTTCTCAATCGATAAGATATTAATTCTTTAATAATGTCTGATTGATAACTGATTGATCAGTCACATTATATTCAATTTCTGAATTATTTCAAGAAATACAAAATCATAGTTTGTTTCTATGAAGAACAAGCTTAAATTTTAATGAAACAGAAATCATTTGAAGTTGATATGTCTTTCAAAAGAGTATGAACTCATAATGTTAATAAAGTTGTTTTTGCAATGTTTGATCAATCAATGAGAAAAGATAATCAATCATTCATTAATCTATGATTAGTTGTCAATCAATAATCGATCAATATTTAGTTGTCACTCTTTGTTGAGTCTTTACAAATAGTCAAACTTCAGAATGTTATCAATTCATTTTTTCTACTGTTTTTTCTTTATTTGAGAAATAATTGAATATCGAAGTCAAATGATATCATATTCATCGATCAGAATTTGAAGTTATGATTATGAATATGAATTCAAGTCAACTGAAAGATGATTAATCATTTATTAATGCTTTACTGTTCAGCTATTATTATCTTACTAATTGTTGAGATCGTGCCTAGAATCTAATCACACTGCAGCGAGATAGTGCGTAGCTGAATAGAATGTTTGATCAATAGAGGTAGCTTTAACTAGGAAACTAAGAATACAGAAGGAAGAAGACAGTTTCGAGCTGTATCTATAGTAGGTCAAACAAAGAGGCGAAGTAGCCGATTTGCTAGAACTCGAATATGCTGAAACATTTCATCTATTCGAGCTCTAGCAAATCGACTACTTCGCCCCTTTGTTCGACCTACTATAGATACAGCTCGGAACTGTCTTCTTTCTTCTGTATTCTTAGTTTCCTAGTTAAAGCTACCTCTATTGATCAAACATTCTATTCAGCTACGCACTATCTCGCTGCAGTGTGGTTAGATTCTAGACACGATCTCAACACTAATCAACTATTAATTCAGAATTCAAATTATATCTACAAAGTATTGATCAAGAATCTCGTCAATGACAATGATATACAGCACGAACTATTATTTATTGTAGAATTCATTTTCTACGTGAAGTTACATGATTGATCAAACAAGATACATATTCAGATTCTGTTCATGATCATATGTTAAGTCTATTGAATGCTCAGTTCAAAGAAGATTATTTTTGAATCTATGATCTACTGATAGATAATCAATTCTCTATTAATCATCTATTAATCATTTATTAGTAACTAATCAATTTCAGCTTCGCAACTCAGTTCATCAAACGTAAAATTCTGAATCAAACAGAAAAAGACAGATATTATTGCATCTGATGTTAATGTTCATTGTTCAAAAATTTCAGCAGATGTTTTTGTTCAAGCTCAAAATCACATCAATGCTGTTGAACAAACACATCATAAAAGCAGTAATTCTGGAAAAAGATTAACTCTTCTTCAAGCAATCAAGAGATTTGTTGATTGATCTTTAATTAATAAATGATTAATAGCTTATCAATAATAGAGAACAAAGTCTGAATGATCAAGATCTTGCTCAATATAAAGCATTTTGAAACAAAGAGATTCATCACTCATATAGACAAACTTCTGCATCTGAGCGTTTCTTTAATTCAGAAAAACGTGATCGTAAGTTACTAATAAATGATTGATATGCAATTAATAACTTATTAATATAGATATAAAAAAAGCTAATAAGCGAAAATGAAAACGAGATCAAGATGATCATCATAATCATGATGATAATAATCATCATAATGATAATGATAATGATGATTTTGACATATTGTCTCAATATTCTTCTTCTGAAAGTTTGCGTGATAAAAGATTTGTACAAAGTCAATCTCGTCAATGAAATTCTTCAAATGAATCTCAAAGATATTATTCTATTATCAATTTAATATCAATAGATGAATAATTGTTTATCAATATTCAGCTCTTGAATCTCTTTACATCAACAGACATCTCAGAATAATCAAACAGTTTTCAATCAGAATTCATTAACTATTCATCAACAAAAGATTCAAATTTGACAGTTGAAAGTTGAGACTTGAAGAATAAAGCTTGAAAATGAAGAATCAAAATTGAAGATGATTTGAATACAAAGAGATTTGCAGAATGATCAATGATTGATTGTTTATTAATCAGATATTAATCATTTTTGCAATGATTTTCTTGAGAATTTTCCAAGGTTAATTAATGAAATCAATCACATATTATTGAATGATTAATACATGATTAATCAGCTTGCGTCTATATAGTTTGCTATCTTCTATCAACAAAATGTTGCTTCTGTCAATCATCTTTGAAGCTTCTGTCAACTATTGATCGTAGATTAATAGTTGATGATAAGAATATCAATCATTGATCAATAGCAGACTGATCTTTTGACAGAACAGACTGCTGCATATTCTTCTCTTTATCTTCAGCTTCTTCTATCAGATTATCGCTCTCACTTTCGTTTAACTGATCATCATCATGATCAGAATCATTTTCAGCTATTAATTCAGAATTAATAGATTATCAATTAAATATTAATAGAAGAAACTCTCATCTTGATCTGATTCAAGAACTGGTTTTTTGTGAGATTTAACAGTCTCAACCTTCTTTTTGTTCTTAAATTTTAGAACAGAAAAATCTGAAATTGAATCATCTTTGCAGTCAAACTTCTTCAGATGCAGACAGATACTCAAATCTTCTAGACAGACTGTGAATTGATCAGCAATCAATCATTTATTAATCATTGACTATTATCAAATCAATCTTCGCATTTTGACATTCAGTGCATTTGCTGAAACTCTTCACTCTCAACTTCACATGCATTTCAATCTTATTGATTTGAGATTAATAAGCTATCAATTCTTGATCAATTCATGATTAATAGCTTATAATTTTATCTTTCTTACGTGAAACTTTTGAAAGATTTTTCTTCTTTTGTTTTATCTCTTCTAGAATTAAAGCAGAAGAAGCTGAAGCTTTCTCGAGCATTTCTGATATTGATACTGATTCGTAGATCAGTCGCTTGAAGTTCTCTGTATCAATCATTGATTAATTCAAGATCAATCAATAATTAATTTGAATCTCACTCACTAATGTATGTATCAAAATTCGCTTGTTTGATGTCGTCTGCTGTCATTGACGTGACTACATCTTTTATATGTTTATTCACATGCTTTCTCAGATTTTCAGTGAACGTGTGCTTTCTCTATGAATTGATACTTTATCAATAATTTATCAATTCAAGATTGATAAATTATTTATCTTATCACTGCAAATTGATTCTTTCTCGTTTGCATAACGACAAAAGATCTCATCGAGCATAATTACAATTTTTTCATTCTATTAATCATGTATTAATCAGCAAACTATACATTATCAATCAATTTCTTCTGCATCTGACTTGATCACATCTTGTGATTAGATTAATCATTGATCAATCAATTATCAGTAAATGATCAATCGTCTTTTTCTTTCAACAATTCGTGTGAAAACAGAACAATGATTAGAATTAATTCAGAATTAATTCTAGATTAATTCAGTGTAGATGAAAATTTACTAATCATGTTTTTCTGTCAGGCCGAATGTCAATTCGGCCTGGTGACCATCTGTTGATACGCTTGATAGCATTCGACTTCTTTAATTGACGGCATCTGATTGATTGACTACTAATAGATTACTGGTAGTTGGTTTGTGGAATATGGATTATTCATAGATTGGTTGTAAGTGTAAAGGTTTATCTGACTATGAAATCTACGTATTAACCTCAGGTGTTAGCTTGGTTTTTAGCTCCGGACATTTTGCATGGTCGGCCGACCTCTAGCGTGGGTCAGCCGACCTACATCCTCCCTGTTTGCGGGTGGAGATTCCACCTGGACTGAGAACGGAGGCGCGCCAATGGGAAAGGGCGTTCAAGTACGGAGTACAAAGAGAGAGAGTAGCGCCCTAGCGGAGAGGAGGGTCAGTGGGTAAGGGTCTACTCTTGGCGTCTTGGCTCCGGCAGTTGCCTTTCGCTTCCCCACGTTTTATCGTTCCCAGGGGAAATAAGCATCGAAATTTAGTTCTCCGAAGCCCAAGCTTCTGCTCGCCAAACAACTGGTCAATGTGCTAAGGTACGTCGATCTTGAAGATGGAAAGCGTTACCGTCGCTGTGGCACCGGAAAAATGATCAGCCGAGAGGTCCGCCCTGCCTGCACCGCCAGTTGCAAAATGCAAAAGCCAGCGTCGAGAGCTGGATGCACGTGATGCTGGCCGCAGAGCACTTCTGCTATGTAGTCAGCGGAGCCAAGAGATGATTCCGTGCTCGTGGTTTGGCTCTCGATACTAAAATGGAGTTCTCCGTGACGAACGAATCTGAAGAGTGGTGCCTTCCACATGTGGGCACTACCGCTGTTGTTGGTTAGAAGTCAGATAGTGCTTCTCCCCCCACTACTGATCAGCCTTTTGTGGCAGAGTGGTCAAGACCTTGTGTTTCCGTTTCCTGAAACCTTTCAGGCTTCATGAAACATCAAAGATCTGCTCGACTATATATAGATTCTCGCACCTTCCAGTGCCGTTCCACGGATATTTAGCTACCGAGACCTCCCACGGTCTCCTGAATATTCCATGGTGATGGTGAAAAGGGAATCAATGTTGTCGTAGGAAGTAGAAATGGAAGGCCTGACCGTTCTCCCACATAAGTAGTGGGAGAAGCATAAGACAGCCACACTATAGTATACCTTATAGTATCGTAGTACCCCTATATGGTAAACCCACTCACTATCGTTAGGTAGATGGCCTAGACGGGATGGGCCATTCGTTTGAGATTTGGACCAGAACACTATGCGGATGAGCGCTATGTGTGAGTTCGACTTCGCAATATTTTAGCTCTCTTCTGGTGCCTTCTAGCTGTCTGCTGTGTTCTAGCTCTACTCGTATTATGAATTCACATTCTTCTTCATGACGTTTGAGTATTCCTTACCATCGTAATCTGAAATATCAACGCAAAGCTAGAATGAAGCTTGAAAAGAAGTATGATTTTGAAAGAATGAGAGGATAAAGAAGAGGAAAGAAGAGAGAGTGAAAAGATCAGAAGTTGTTCAGCAGAACAGATTTTACCATGGCATTACCTCAGTTTAGAAGAGTCTGATGTACTACGTAAGTCACTCAATACTGATGAGTTGAAAACATTCATCAATTCAAGAGTTGTGATGACAGTCAAAACAATGCCGCACATTTTACCGCGAGGGTAGAAAGAAGTATTGTAACTCACGTGATGCAAACGCACGACATCTCTCACGTGATCTGTACTACCAGGCGAACTATTCCGTAAGGTATTCAAATAAGTGGCAGTTTTGCCGATGTATATCCCCCTTCTTTTTCTCTCTCCCAAACTGCTTCCAGTATTGCTGATTGCTCATGTATAGCTTGGAATACTATACACAGTCAAATCCATAGTATTCCGATCAATGATGGTAGCTCTGAGGGTCGCATTGAGATTTTATGAGATACCTCAGTAAAACTGCCCTTTATTTTTAATAGTTCGGCTGCTACGGAGTACTCAAATCTCTCTGGAACGGCCCGCAGAAGCCCAGCCTTGTCAATCAGGCTAGACTTTGTTTAAAAGTCCGAGTCTTATCTCGTTCCGATATGCCAACTTGTACTGTTGTACTTCTCTTTTGCATCAATGGGACACCTCAACAACCGTTGATTGACGATTGTGGTACAGAAACCACGCCCTGGCAAAAGAGCTTCAGCTGGCTTCCAGTCCCTCGGAGGACTATATCACCTGCACCGAGTCACGGATAGCTGCCTCCTACCTTCATCATGGACAGCATCACCGCTTTCTATAATGGCCGTGAGGGTGAGAGTTCGACTCTGATCATATCCACCGCTCTTTCCATCGCAGGCTTCCTGTTCCTCTCCCTCAAAATATTCAGCTTCGTCCGCCTCCTCCTCTCCATCTTCGTGCTCCCCGGCAAATCTGTGAGCTCTTCCCAATTGCAACCTCTCAAAGGCTCACACTAACGCCTAACCAGCTCCGCACCTTCGGCCCCCCCAACTCCTGGGCCATCGTCACCGGCGCCTCTGACGGAATCGGCAAAGAATTCGCCCTCCAACTCTCCCGCGCCGGCTTCTCCATCCTCCTCATCTCCCGCACCAAATCCAAACTCGACGCCCTCGCCCAAGAAATCTCCTCCAACTCCGCCAACAACGCCTCCACAAAAGTCCTCGCCATGGACTTCGCCGCCAACGCCGACGCCGACTACGCCCGCCTCAAAGCCCTCGTCGACAGCCTCGACGTCGCTGTCCTAATCAACAACGTCGGCAAAAGCCACGACATCCCCGTCCCCTTCACCCTGACCCCCGAGCACGAAATCCGCGACATCATCACCGTCAACTGCACCGCCACCCTGCGCGTAACCCAGCTTGTAGCCGCCGGCATGGCCCAGCGCCGCCGTGGCCTCATCCTCACCATGGGCTCCTTCGGCGGCCTTCTCCCGACCCCACTGCTCGCAACATACTCCGGCAGCAAAGCCTTCCTGCAACAATGGAGCACGGCGCTCGGCAGCGAGCTGGCGCCCAAGGGCGTCACGGTCGAGCTGGTGCAGAGCTACCTGGTCACGTCGGCCATGTCCAAGATCAAACGCCCGAGCATGTTTGTGCCGACGCCGAAGCAGTTTGTCAAGGCTGTGCTGGGGAAGATTGGGCGCACGGGCGGGGCGCAGGGGTGGGCGTACACGAGCACGCCGTTTTGGAGCCATGCGGGGATGCAGTGGGCGCTGGCGACGTTTGTGGGGTTGAATAACGGGGTTGTGGTTGAGCGGAATAGGGGGATGCATGAGGCGATCAGGAAGCGGGCGCTGAGGAAGATGGAGAGGGAGGGTGGGAAGAAGGGGTCTTGAGCGATCAGGGTTGGGGGGTCTGGTTACTGGTGATGTTTTCGAGAGAGTACAGGGAATATACATGCTTTCAGGCCAACCAAACGCCCTCAAGGGAGATTGATTCCTTCTAGATGTAATAATAGCAACAGCTATATACAAGCACCATACATCCCTATCAAGCCCCCTACCCCTACCCCTCCCTCCTCCGATACAACTCCCCCCCACACTCCCTCAACCTCTTCGCCGCCTGCTCGGGCGTGATATCCCGCTGCGGTTCCGCCATCAACTCGTACCCGACCAAAAACTTCCTTACCGTCGCACTCCTCAGCAGCGGCGGGTAAAAATGCACATGCAAATGGCTCGCTTCGATTTCTTCGTCGGAGCCGTCCAATGGCGCTTGGTGGATGCCCATGCTGTAGGGGAAGTGTGTCTCGAACAGGTTGTCGTAGCGGCGCGTCACTTCGGCGATTGCTTCGGCGAGGTCGGCTTTTTCGGGGGGGGTGAGGTCGATCAGGGAGCGTTTGTGCTGTTCAGCGATGATCATGGTTTCGAAGGGCCAGATGGCCCACCATGGGCAAACGACTAGGAAGGCGGCGTTGGAGAAAACGAGGCGCTCTTGCTTTTCTGATTCGAGCTTGGCATAGTCTTCAAGGAGATTGAGGCCCCCTTGCTCCCTTCGATACTTCTTTAGTTGCTCGAGTTCCAGCGCTGGTTCCTCGGGTAGGCCGGTAGTGGTCCAGACTTGGCCGTGCGGATGGGGATTCGAACAGCCCATTGCGGCGCCTTTGTTTTCAAAAATTTGCATGTATCTGTACTGCGCGTTCTCGTTCTTCAAGTTGGCGCTGTGATGGTTTGTGGGTGGTAATGTTGTTACTGCTGCGACTTTTGCCAAGGGGGATTTTGGCGAGATGTGCGCGGTGTAGAGCTGCGTCCAGGTGTTGATTACGGGGAGGATGTCGGAAGGTTGGAGATCGGCCAGGGTGAGGTTATGGGAGGGGGCGAAGGTAATCACGTAGCATTTCCCTGTTACGGGTTCTGCACGGAGGAGGAGGGAGGGGAGGCCTACGGGATATGAGCGGTGATCGGTTGTTAAGAGGAGTGTAGACAAGGGAGTTCTCTTACTGCCTTGGGCATCACTAGGGCTATAGTCTGCTTGCTCTTCTTTGACAGCGCTGTAGTCGTTGACGAAGACAAAGGTGCTTTCGTACTGGGGGTTAATGTCGCCTTGAGCGCGCTTGTTCCCAGGGCACAGGTAGCATGAAGGGTCGTGTTTAGGCAATGTGGTCTTGGAAGCTGCTTCCTGCTGGCCTCTATCGTCTCACCAAGCATGCATCAGTCCAGTATATTCCAAGGTATTTGATATACGCTATTGCTATTGCTCACTGCCATGGTCTTTTTGTTCTATGCGGCGATACTAGGATCCAGCTTCCACGTAAAGGATTGTACCGCCGATGCGATATATCATCCAGAATAGCGTCAGGCATTGTCGTTCGACTGTCAATTGGGATTGGAAACAAATTCTGTTCTCTGGCTGTTGAAGAACTGTATCAGTTGCAGTACCTACCAACCGTATCCGTATATACATGTATTTCATGATCAGGGTACTCGCACTGCGGGGTTACATCAACCGACAAGGGTATCGGGATTAGCCTAGAAAATATCCGAGGAACCATCATTACTAGCGCCATCGGGTACGTGACCTATAGGAAACAGCTAAGGTAGGTAGGTAAGTATTTCATCTACCTTGTTCGATGCAGTGAAGATTGCGTTTCTACTAATCCAAGGTATTGTTCTTTCATATGAAATGCCCCTAAAGACCTCCAAACCTCCATGATGGCTGTCGATCAGATGTCCGCGCATAGAGGAGGCTTTTTCGGGCTGCCCAACGAGGTCAAGATCAGATCCCGTTTGCCCGTTGTACGACTCCAATCAAGCTGATTGAGTCCATACAGATTCTATGCCAGGTCTTGAACTCATTTTCTACCCGTTCATTGCTTCAGTACGCCGTCGTCTGCCATAGATTCCGAGGTCTAATTGATCGGATTGTCCATAATCGGCTCCTGAAGGCAGCGTCCCTCAAGGATCACAAGCTCATTCTTGAATGTTATCATCCGATGGCCCAGTATACCGAACCGTATCTCTTTTGCGAGTACCTTGGTACGCCAGGGTTGAGTGATAGGTGTGGAAGAGAGGGATCCACGCAGGATAGGGTTCCAGGTACGGGCGAGCTCGGAAAGCTATATTCGCGGTTTCTGCCACGTGGGAAAGACGTAGAATCCGAACCAAGGATAGTGCGTTCGCATCCAGCTGGCGATGTTCCAGGATCGCGCACGAGTCCTACGCCTGGCACCTCTTCGTCCGGCCAAACAGTCCAACCAGATATGATTACTCGCACTGTGAGCGTGGAACCGCATGAGTTGTTCTTTCAGCTTTGTGTCAGTGCTAGTTTAGTGCAGGTTGGACCGCGAAGAGGGGTTTTCCTGAGCTGTGTAGATGTCCTTAAGAAGACCACAACCAGAATATTCAGAGATTGGCTCACAGGAATGGCTGGAGCTTCGAAGGATTCTGGCCCAGATGGGCATGAGCTCGTTCCGAACGGCACAACAAAGGAGCTGGGCAGTTCTCACGAGCAGCATCGACGCTTGATATGGGTCGACCAAGAGAATAACGTTGGGCTTGGGGTCCGAGCACATGAGCGGAAATGGAGGCGAAATATTCCAATTCTAGTCCATCAAGACGACAATCAAGGCATTAGCTATTCAATGGAGCTTGCAGGTACGTGGCGTTGGGTCGTCAACTTCCAATCTATCCAAAGAGCTTGGAGCTTTCCATTCGCCATAAGAGTTAAGCTGATATTGCGTAGAAGTACTTGTCCGAACAACACATCTTCTCCTGACAGTAGAAAAATCGATCCTCGATACAAGTAGTCACTCTGGCAAAGCCATGATCTTTGGATCGTTTGCAACCAGAAATGATGACCACGAATAGCATACAAGGCCAATGCCATCGCAACATCAGCGGCGGAAGGCAGCGGCTGTGAATTGGCGTTGGTTTTGTCGCATGAGCATTACAAGAAGTAGAAGGTAGAGTGTTGAGGTGAAGACACGGAAATAAGAAAAGCTTGCCAGAAATGATTTGTTAAATTGTACAACTGGTAGACGACTTTTGTCGAGCTGTAAAAATTATGTATACATTGAGCGCTTTGTGAAGGATAAACGACTTACGTCGGTGCCTTACTGTTAAAGGTCCACCCTATGTCGAGTTGACTTTTCCTGGGCAAACCAGGAGCTGTCATAACAAGTTGTCTCTGAGTCTTTCTTGGGACCACGGAGGGATTGTCGAATAGACGACGCGTGACTTAACCTGTCGACACAACATGGCAAAAAGCCGCCAGCGATACAAGACCCGTTATTGCCGTCTCTTACACCATTCCCTCTACGATTTGGGCCATCGTTCCCATCTCAACATTCCTATCTCCAAAAGCCCCATTAGGACCTTTGAGAGCCTTTATCACATTGCCCTTTGTTACCGGCAGTCCGTCCAACCTCCTCTGGCCGATGACTTCGGCCGCAATTTTTCTTATCTCTTCTTCTCCAACAGTTTCGACACCATTGATATATTCTTCGAGGACACCCAGTTGCGACATCTCTTTCTCTGTGAGATCCACGCGTTTTGC
>JAABUR0100003042.1_pt1 | contig 24138 bp, 27 predicted proteins | sample 5560091 | NCBI WGS metagenome assembly JAABUR01 (sample SAMN10711879, study PRJNA513375) | rock metagenome | isolation source: Antarctica rocks | place: Antarctica: Victoria Land, University Valley sud
CGAATTTGCGGGGTGTGCAATATGCCTGAGCCTTGACTGCGCCTCCTCTCGAGCGCCCGACGAAGAGCCGCATAATGAATCATTCAAAAGCATGAAGTACACGTCTGATGCGATTGGTAGGTTGCCCCGACAAGCTTCGCGCAGCTAATGCCCAACAAATATTCTGTCGGAGGCTCAGAAGCTTATTGACGAACAAAGGGTATCTGTCGCAAACGAGAAAGGTCGACTCCTGGGCTAACACGGAACGGACCTGGCAACTACATAAGGTACTGTTGTTGCCACGTCTTCTATGAAGGATGTAAAATATGGCCATACGTTATCGTGACTGTCATGCAAACAGTCGTCGCCCCTGATCATCTCAAACTACCAGGACGTACTGCCATCGATTTCGCTTTACGATTTCCTCCAGGTGTTTGGCCTCCGGAAGATTTCCTCTGTTCCAAGACCTTTTCGCGATCGGAACCGCCAGTGCGATTAGCTCCCCCTGGAGAAGTTTCCTCATCTTCCCAAATCTCTAGGCTGGTCCTTGCTCGTTTCGAAGGGGTCTCAGGGCTCGCAAAGTCAGTGTAAGAAGGCATAGGTCTTTTCAGAGTGGCTTGGAAGCTGGCCTTGTGGCCAGATGGCGGTGGGGTAGGCAGCTGCTGCGAGACCTTCATATCAAATACTGTAGATTGTAATTCCGTACGGAGAGCCACATCTAAGTTCTGTCCGAGAGCTTTGTTCATTGCGTCGCCCAGGGGTCGCCCAGTCTTTCTCTGCGCCGATGGTCGTGCTATTTTAAGACTCGCACTTTCTTGCACAGTTGTACTTGTGTTCTCTTTCTCTTCTTCTGGATTGACCACACGCTGCTTGTGAACATCAACCCCATGAAGTGTCTTTGTCGTTTGAAGTTTGATCTCTTTCTGCATCTGCCATAGATCTGGTCTATGCCGTCGCAAAGCCCCAATCCATTCATCGCAGTCCATTGAAACCCAGTAGTCAATAGCGTCCTTCCACATACTCTCGGACGGCTTCGAAAGATTTATAAATATAACCTTTCCTTTTCCGCCGGACCCTGCACGAACAGATCTTGCAAACTCCTTCACAAGGATCTTCAGCCCATGTACACGGAGCGATGTCCCGAGGATCAACAACACGTCTGGAGCAAGTCCTAGATCATGAGTTGTTATGGTTCCAAGGATATCCGCTGCTGGATGTTCCTCGCCATATAGCACTATGTTCGGCCGTAATGTGCCCACCTTGGTACCGCGTTTTCCCCTATCTCGCCGTTGCTGATCCGAGACTGCACATGACAGGCATTCTGGTGCTTTGCCGTCCAGAAGAAGAGACTCCCTGCCTTTCCCTTCCCAGCCGCATGTCTTCTGACACAGGTTACATCTCAACAATTCGAGATCGCCATGCAATTGTACCACCTCACAGCCACCATCTTGATCTCCGTTTGGTGCTGAACGTGCAGGCGCTCTTGGCTTTTCCATCACTTTCTTCGTGAAGCGAGCGCGGTTCCCCCTTCCGCGGCTCAAATCCGTGCACAGTCCTTCCCGAGATTCTAGGCCGTCAATATTTTGGGTGTAGCATCTTACCAGCTTCCGGCTATCCCGAAGTGTTCGAATAAATCGATGGGTGGGAGTAGCTTGCTGGACATCTTCGCGAATCTTTTTCCGCAGCGACGCAGTGAATTTATAGAACACCGATGTGCTGACGGGGTCCTTCCATAGCACCGAGTCAAAAAGGTCTTTACCCTTGACATTGCTGGGTAAGAAGTTCCGCTGTGCGCTTGGCGAGTTCTCGGAGAACTGTGATTGAGCGCCGTGTGTATGCCCGTCAGATACTTGTTCGTACTGCGACTGAATCAAGGCATAAAGTCCGTCTTCTGACCGAAAGTCCTGTGGAGTCTAATTAGCTCATGAAAGCTCCAGACGAGCCTTACGTCTTTAGGCATGCTTCACGCGACTTACAGGAATACCACAACTGGTAGAGATGCCAGCTCCGGTGATTACAACGACTTTCTTTGAGCTGGCAAGAACATTCGCGATATTTTGCAGCTGGCGGCTATCCTCTTTGCTAACCTTACAAATGGTCATGGCGTCGGCAGGCGGAGGTCTCGTAATTGTAGATGTGGGTGGCCAAGACGATGACCACTCTCTAACGAAGAGGTTCCTCGCTGCTGGTCTGTAATTATTATATTTTTAATGGTAAGGGTTGGTCCAGCAGTCAATTGGATATGGAAGGAGCAGACAAAGCCAGTGAACGTGGACATCCTGAACGCGCGGGAGACGCGAAAACTTAGTGTGCACGTGAGAAGGCATCTGATTTGAGATGGTCTCGACGCCGTTTTAAACGGTATTCTATTGATCGGTAATTTTCAAAACGATTTGATATGCAGTTTCCTCTGTCTAGAATGCTTACCTAAATGCGCACTTGCTTTCAAGCCATCCATAAAGTAAGCAGCAGTACAAAGGGCGCAGTGTACGGGATCTAGTTCTACTGTACCTCCGTACTTCCTAGAGGCTAGGCTTCGCCGATTGCCTTACTCTACTGCTCGAGCTGCTGAGAGCCTTAGACTCAGCCCTGATGGCCCTACGGAGGTGACTCCGAGAGCATTAAAAGTAAATAGCTCAATTTCTACAGCTCAACTAACGCTGCATAACTGTATCAAAATTAAGAAAATTGAATCGCTTTTGCATCACCCATCATTTATTATGTTGCTGCGTATGATTTGCTTAGCCGTATCACTTACGAGCGCTGGGCAGGACATTCGATGTCACCCTTCATACGATGTTGTTAATCCTTTCTTATACATTAAGTACACAGTAAGGTACCTTCCAAATGCAGTCATTAGATCTCAATTTCTTGAGAAATAAAAGAAAAATATGTGTGAAAACTACGATTTCGCGTGAATATTCTCATATGAACCAAGATTTAGTAGTAGATTAAACAAGAGTGCTTTCTTCATTGCAATTCTCAACTAAAGTCATAATCAATGAATTCAATTCAATTCAATTGAATTGAATTAATTCTTTTTGCTTCATCACTAATTCACGATCTTAAATTTTTATGTTTCATTGCACACTGTTGATAAGAAGCGGGTTGAAACCGTTCGAGATTTTCGCTGAATATAGCAAGATCATAAGCCGAAAGATAGTAAGATTATCCCTCAAATGAGTGCTAATCACGAAGCACTCGAGGCAGAAGAGCCGTGGGCCCCAAATCAGAAAAGGTCTCAAGAAGACTCGACGATGATGAATCAAACGAGAGAACCCGCATCAAGGCCTCTGTTCACGTCACGTATCACGAATCACTGTTCCGAGAAGCCAGTACAGAACACTTCCCTGAGTTAGAAGCCTTCGGACTTCTCAAAAGCATTCAAGCCACGATAGCCAGACGTGATGATCAGGAAAGAAGTTTTATTACTTCAATCAAGGCACTACTTGCCAGCATCGAGGCCTTTCAAACCACTGCCGAACAAGTGCTAGCTAACTCGAATGATATTGACACTGAAGAATCAATCAATTATCGCAAAGTCAGAGTCTCTTCTCAAGCTTCAAAATAAAACGATGTCATGAAGAATGAATTTGCTTCCCTCGAAGAAAAGAGAATCTGAACTCTAATCTCGCGACCTTCTTCTTGTCGCATTCTTGGTGAAAAATGAGTCTATAGGCTTAAGCGAGGCTCTGAAGAGAAAATTCAGCGATATAAAGCACGCTGAATTGCTCGAGACTTTGAACAACGCTTTGAGATTGACTTCAATGAAACATTCGTCGCTGTTGTCAAGTCAATGATCTATAAAAGTTCTCTTCGTCATGATCGCGCAAATGTACTGAGAAATTGAGCAAATGAACGTCAAAACTGTCTTTCTTTACGAGATCATCGATGAAGATGTGTATGTGAAAATGTCTATCAACTATTTCGAGAAGAATCTCTTTTGCAAGCTGAATATGACTCTATGATCTAAAGCACGCTTCTCGAAGATGATTTCAAACACTTACGACGTTTCTCGTCTCACTGAATTATCATGTCATTTTAGAGAATTTAAGTGTATATTGCAATTCGAAAACTGATATATTTGTAGCTATATATGTGAATGATCTACTTATCTTTGACGTCAACAAAATCACTATTCAAGAGCTCAAAGATCAACTGTCGAAACGCTTTAAGATGATCGATTTGAAATTTGTAGCGACTTACTACCTGAGTTTGAAAGTTGTTAGAAATCGATTTAAATCGCATTATTCGTCTCAGTCAAAAGACGTATCTGCAAAAGATTCTGAAGAATCTAAATATGATGAACCTTCGTGATAGTCAAACATCTGTGAATAAGAACGTTGTTCTGAAATCAGTCTCGATGAATCACACTGTCATCGACAACGACAAGCTTAAGTATCAATGTGCAGTCGAATTTCTTATGTATCTTATGCTTGAAACGCGTTCTGAAATCGCCTTCGCTGTTTCTCAGGTATCGCGATTCTCTTCTAACTCAATCACAGAACATTGAAAAAGCTGTTCAATGAATCTTTCGCTACCTAAAGAAATTCTCGAACTTGAGATTGATTTATCGAAACGAAGATCTTCATTGATTATACGGATACAAACTGAGCTCGTGACAACGATCGAAAATCAACTGAAGGCTATCTTTACAAGATTTGATGATGCAGTCATCAGTTGCAGCTTTAAGTCTCAACATATCATCGCTCTCTTCAGCTGTGAAGCTGAATACATGATCGTCTTCGAAGCAGCAAAAGAAGCTCTCTGAATGCGTCGACTACTGAATCATTTTGATTACAAAGATTCTCGACAGATCATCATTCATGCCGACAACAAAAGCGCTATTGCCCTCGTCGAAAATTCGATGCATCACGGACGAACCAAACACGTCGAAATTCGGTACCACTTCATGCGGGAAAAAGCCACTGAGGGACTTTTTAAGCTCGCTTTCATGCCTATCAAAGAGGAGGCAGCCGACGGTATGACAAAGCCACTGGCCGGCGAAGCCTTTGTCGAATTTATTAAAGATTTGGGACTGAAACAGGTTTAGATTCAGGGGAGCTTATGAGCCGACGTCAAGGGTATTTCCATTGAGGGGAGTGTTAAACGGCAATATCAAGGCCCTTGACCAACCACCCGAAAGCCCCCTCATAATAGAAAGTGTACCCATTAGGAACGTGTATATAGATAGCTCTCATCCCCCTAGATTATAGAATCAAGGATTTTCGTTCAACACTTCACAGCTTTTCAGTTGATTGAAGGCGTCAACCGTCTCCGAATGGTCAGAACCTAGTATCTTGATATAGCCTTGAACGACAAGCTCAAAGTGTTTTGCCGCATTTTCAAACGTGGCCATTTCCTTGTACAGAGAAGCCAGATTATATCTTACGTCTAAGGGCGTCTTATGCTCAGAATCCCTAGCCTGTTCGTATCCTGTCAATGCTCGTAGATACATGTCTTCGGCTTCTTTCATCTTGCCTTGCTCCGAGTACAGAATTCCTAGGTTGTTGACGGTGCTAAGGGTCGATGTATGAGCGGGACCCCAAGCCTGTTCGTATCCTGTCAATGCTCGTCGATACATGTCTTCGGCTTCTTTCATCTTGCCTTGCTCCGAGTACAGAATTCCTAGGTTATTTACGATGTCAAGGGTCGATGTATGAGCGGGACCCCAAGCCTTTTCCTTTCCTGCCAATGCTCGTAGATACATGTCTTCGGCTTCTTTCATCTTGCCTTGATCCGAGTACAGATCTCCCAGCCGATGGCAAGCCGCGCTAACGGACGAAATGTCTACTTTGTAGTTAAAGGTTTCTTGTATGCTTTGCTTCAGCAATGAGAAGACGCGATCGCAATGTGACAGAAGACATCTCTGTAAGAGCGAATAATCCGGCATCGTTTGTGAAGGCACAGCGGATGCAACGACGATCACGGCAAGCCAACTCATGATAGCGTTGTCTTTCTCAAATGCGTGAAGGCACCAGTGATGAGGCACAGAGTGCATAAAGAAAGAAGATGATTCAAATTTTGTGTTGATAAAGGAGTATTTTGAAAGAAGTTTCATGCACTTTTTGAAATCAAGCTCATCGCTTGCACACCTGACAAACCAACCAGGCACTTTGTCGAAATCGTCGAAATCGTCGAAAATTTCATGACGTAATGAAGGTGTAAGAAGCTCATATCAGAGGTTCTGATTGTCAAGAAACGCCCACAGCTTCAGAAAGTTGGCAGCATTCTCATTCTGTTCCCGAAGATGATCGAAAGACACAGTTCATGTTGTTAACACGCTACGATCTGCACTTTCTCGTAAAGTGAAATAATTCTGATCCTTCATTAACTTTTTCCACTTATGATTATATGAATCGATGTACTTTGACACGATTGTACCTGTTTCCCGCATGTATGAGCCGGCTTGATTGATCGCTAAAGAAAGACCTTGAAGTAGCTTGACAAGCTCTAATGAATCTATTGAGTCAAAGACATCAGATAAGGTCTTAATAACTATGCTTCTGATTGTACTCACCTTTCACGGATCTCCCAGCGCTATTTTTGAGAATACTTCCCCCCTGCAGTTCATTAACCGGCTCTAGTTTCATATCGTCTCCCAAATTCCGCAGACTTGTCAATCGAGAAGTGATGAGAATAGATCCTTGATCTGCCATTGGAAAATACGCTTGCATATCGAAGGCTTTCGAGTCTATAGATGAGATAGAAAACTCTCGATCTACATTATCGAAGATTAGTAACCATTGATCATTTAACGGTCGTGATAACCACTTTAATACATCTTCAACAACTTGATCAACATTAGTGCTTTCTTTTTGAAAGTAGCTTCTGCTTTCTTCCGAAATCTGATGCTGCGGTAGTCGACTGGCGAGATCAGCGATACTTCGTCTCACTCTTTCTTTGGCCGAGCCATCAATCCAGAAGATCGCGCTGTAGTTTCCTTGATATTTTCGAGCGCATTCAACAGAGAGCTGAGTCTTTCCAATGCCACCAAGTCCATGAAGGATGAATACTTTGCGACGCATTCGATCTGTCGAGATGGGAAGTAAAATATGTGTCAACTGAGTCATCTCTGCGTCTCGCGCCACAAATTTATTCATCATAGGAATGCTCTGAAGACTGAACGGTACATGAAAGGACTCTTCGATGACCGTGAAATACGCTTGTGAGAAGTCAGAGAGAAGTTTGAAGAACGCAGTCTATTACAAAGAAGAGAAATAATACCACGGTATCGTTCTTTAACTCTCTGCGACGACATTTGAACTATTCTCGAATCTCGAGCTGCATCAAGAGAAAATTCTCATCTTCGAAGCCACAGAATTTGTTCAATTCTGAGTGATCTGTAGTGAGATACATTATTCTTTTGCCATGTAAAGAGGCTGACTGTTGATCGACGAACTGTATTTGCCGTGAGCTTTCACATTCGTGTGAGGGCAAAGAAAGAAGTTAACAGACCTGAGTCCGCCAAGGTTCATGCGACGCTTCTTTGTTCTCATAAAAGCAAATCATATCGAGATTGCCATAACTCTTCTCAAAGTTTCGAGCAATGTCATGAAGATCAGAACTACATCTTTTCAGGAACTCTAGCAGGGTCTTATCACGTCCCGCTGCTTGGGCAAGCCATACATCATACATCGCAGCATCACTTCCTTGATGTGATGTTCCAAGAAAGATGATTTCAGCGACGAACAGCCGAATATCTCTGAAGTCATTACCATGATTGACCAGTATCAGCGCCTGTTTGATGATCAAACCTTCAAGACTATGTTCAATAAATATCAATGGTCGTTGACGCTCTTTCTCGTCTGACCGATTCTGATGAAGAACATTAAGCAACTGCTCTTCACATTGGCGCAGACTTGTTTTCACATTCATCTTTCGCCAATCAGACTCATAACTGTATGTCGCAATTCGAGCGTTTGGAATGAGGCTTGGCAGAAGGTCTCGAAGCCACATAACTTCATCCGTCTCGGATGCTGTTCGAGCGACATCAGGAAGCTCGTCGATTTGGGCATTCCTTCGGCGGCCTCGTAGGAGATTGAATGGGCGCCGATGTTTAGATTCTCTTTTCTCGGCAGAACCTTGCTTTCCAACCCACGTATAATATGGATGAGCACCGAGGCCTTGAACTGCGATAACGCTTGAACGCCTGTGAATAAGTCTGCTCAAGTATAACAAATCATTGTTTGCCTTACTCTACTTGAGGTTCGTCATCATCGTGTTCACCGGTGACCCAAATATTAAGACCCGTGGCCGTAACCGTGTCTTTGCTGCACGTCATTGTGGTGACTCGAGCTGCCTAGAATTGCAAGATCGAAAGAGGGGCACACAATTTGGTTCGATCGAACCCAATGCGAAGAATGAGAATTGAAAAAGGCTTCCGAAGCGCAAGCATTTGAGATAATCGTACTCGTAGAAATAGCTCAGCTTAATCTCAAGGGTTAAAAGCGGTCGTTTGGTAAGAGAAGGCTGTATTCATTCTTCGCTTAGGACGTGGAATTCATGAGGGATTCGCTTAATTGAGCCCGGCACGCCCGCGTAGTTAGTAGAATAAGCGTTTTCGGTCCCAGTTTCAAGCCGGCGGCAACTTAATTACGTCTCTCGTACCTTCTCTCATTCAATCGACATGGCTTGCAGTCAAGCAAAATCAAACGGTAAACAACCTGGGCGGCAATCAAGAACCCAAGGTTGAACATGCATCTTCTATAACTAGTCTGCTTAGCTGACTATTAGCAGGAAAACAACCTCAAAGCATAGAGAAACAGCAACCGCAAAGATCCACCCGCAAAGTTGCATGCCAGGAAGAGACACTACACCAGCGGAAAGAAAGCAAGGACAAGGACACCGAGCCAAAGCACTCTTTTCCCTCTTCCTCAACGAGCGACATTCCAAACAAAGAGGTATGTAGACTATCCCTCGTGTTCTACCCTAATGCTGATACAAGCCAAGGCCCCACAAAGTTCGCGCGTCCTTCCCAAAGCCACACATTCTCTAGAGCGGCCGCAAAGGTCCACCTTAGACTCTAGACCCGAGGAATTCCAGGACCCGTGTTGTCAAAACGGGTACCAAACAGGTCAAGGACTCGATCGAAAGCGAAAGCGATCGCAGGAAGCTGAATCTCCAACTTCGCGACTTCAAGAGAAGCCAATTGAAAAACGAGCACGAACCTCAATAGCAAGCTGTGCTGTCAAAGACAAGGAGTCAGCAAGCTACAACAGTGACCAAAGTGAACACGTAATCAATCACTGGATCCAGGAAGGAAACTGGCCGGGAAATTATTTCGAGTCGGATCCAGACATGAGCCAACCGCTCTCTAGAAAGCATTCCAGCTCTGGCATGAGTTACACGCAAAGCGTTAAAGAAGGTGACAAACCACCCGCTTACACTCCGGAATATGAGAATGAGCTTGCAAAGGCTGGTATCTTCATGTACCAACACCTGGGCCAGGCTATCATCTCAGACACTTGCAAGGAACTCTGTGCTACTTTGCTTAATGGCCAATACGAAACCCCCAAGTATTCTCTTTTCAAGGAAGAGTTCTTTTGGATGACTCTGGAAAGAGTGCGTAGTAACAATGAGGCGAGAGTTCTAAGGGACATCACCCCGTCAATTGTCCCCTCGGCTGAGCTTCTTTACATATGTGGTGCTTCGAATCTTCAACACTTGGCCGAAGAAATCAATGCAGAATGGACCAAATGCATTTGCATTGCTGGTCCTCGCCCAAAACCTGATTATGCGGTTGGATTGATGTCATCAGCCTTTACCGACGATGAAGTTGAGAGACTCAAATCCTATACTGCACCTGGGAAGGCAACATTATTTACGGGGAAGTTGTATTTCCCGTTCCTCACGTGTGAGGTGAAGTGTGGTGAAAACGGGCTTAACATTGCGGACCGGCAGAATGCCCATAGCGCCAGTATGGCAGTCAATGCCATTGTTCAACTCTATCGGGATCGGGCGGTTTCTCGAGCTGAGGAGCTTCATCGAAAGATCCTTGTTTTTTCAGTCTCACATGATCACACAATGGTAAATATCTACGGTCATTACGCTTTGATTGAAGGGGACAAGACTACTTTTTACCGCCATCTCATTCGCAGTTTCAATTTCACAGACCTTGACGGCAAGGACAGAGATTTGGCTTACAAATTCACTCGGAAAGTCTATGATACATTTGTTCCAACCCACTTAGACAGAATTCGAAGCGCCGCTGCCCAGTTACCTGATCCAAAATCCGACCCATTCATGTCCATTGTTAGCACGGAGAACAATTCGGAGTTGGCCGATTCACAGGAGACGATGACAAACGCTTCTTCATCTCGGGACACCGCTGGCTTCAAGAAACCGAGACTGCCACCAAATGTCATGCTACAGCAGGAGCTTGACCGGCTGAATGACCGGCTGAAGGAGCAAGCCGCCTCATCGAAGGAGCAAGCCGCCTCATCGAAGGAGCAAGCCGCCTCATCGAATGCCAGGATAGATCAGCTCATGGACCTGTTAAAACAGCAATCTCCATCAAATGCTAGCACTAGTGAGTCAGAGCTCCTGCTACAGCAGGAGAAGGACCGGCTGAATGACCGGCTGAAGGAGCAAGCCGCCTCATCGAATGCCAGGATAGATCAGCTCAATGCCAGGATAGATCAGCTCATGGACCTGTTAATACAGCAATCTCCATCAAATGCCAGCACACGTCTCAAGGAGTAGCGGTGATGGCTCGCAAGGAAATGGAACGCTTGGCTACCACGGAATTCAACGGTCGACAGGTAGGTTTGATACGCAGAACGACTGGAGACTTCTTCCACTGATCCGCTGCCTATTAGATCAAGAACGTGGTTACCATAGCACACGCTCTAGCTACCAAGAAGAAGACTCAGATGGCCTATTCCCATGTCTTACAGGCGGTCAAGGCGAGCGAGAACTTTATCCGCGAATTCAACGGCACAAGCATTACTGAAAGCTTATATCGTTAACATGACGATGGACAAATCCAAAATGCTCATACGTTTTCTTACTGTTGGCGTTAGACTTTAGGTGGGTCACATTTTCCTCACGTCCTCTTCGCTCATCGCAAAAAGAGGGTACGCCAAAGGCATGGCTAAAGAATGACATTCTCAGCCTTTCCTTCCCTGAGCAGGCTTTCGTGCCCTCTCTTGCCGTAGCTGTAGCTCCTCCCCCGATTACTAGCCCGAGTATGCTTCCCCTTCTCCTCCCATTGTCTCCCAGCTCCTTAGAAGCCCGTGCAAGCCGGAGGCGGCGGATTAATTGAATAGGATGTGTAGTTGGACTGGGCACGTAGGATCTGGGGGATTTGAAATCGCATTGCGAAGCGAAGTTGGTAGAGATCCGTGACCGCTGAATGTGATACGCTTTGCTATATGAGTCATCTCATGCGGTGGCGATGTTGAGGAAAGCCGAGAGAGAATTATGTCTGATCCCCCCCAAACGTAGGCCATGAAAACATGGCAAATTCTTGCTTAGTACGAAATGCGCAGAGGCGTTATGAATGAGATATGAAGAAGAGATCATGGCGCAGTAATATGAAACGCAATTTGCCTAGCATTGCGGAACAATTTTCTGGAATCTCTGGATTTCGCCCATCTCCATGGGTAGATTGTAGTTTCTATGCCGTCATTAAAGCGACTTTACATTCAGTCGCATTTATGGCCGTCAGTTGAATTTGCTCAGTTCATTCCCTACTATCATTCTGACTTTCGATCTCAGAGAACTCTTGCGAAGTTGCGACATTCTCACTATAACGTATGAGTAATGAGACTTCAGCAAGTGTCTTTTGTTGTCTCACACACTCTCGCTGCTTTGCGTCAAATAAGCTATAAGTAACATCTACACTCTCACGTTTGTGATTTAAAAGTGTTTCAACGATCAGGTTTGAACTCTTTTGCATTAACACTTCAGATGAAAAACAAGCAATGAAGTATGTAAAAGCAGATGTCAAACAAAATGCTTGCAGAAATGTATATAGAAAAAGTATTATCAATATTATTATTCACCGAAAGCATGATATCAGGGAGAAAAATACAAATTAACAATTCATTAAAAAGATAATTGAATACAAATGGAAAGTTATTAAATAATCTTAAAATTAGCAAATGTTTTGTGAAATATGATGTATGCTGAAGAATTATACTTTCGTTGCAAATTTTTGACAAATACGAGACTCCTAACTAGCAACAACCAAAATATCAAATATGCCCCCATATGACCTCGTATTCCAACAAGAGGCTTCTTTATTATCACTCACGGCATTAGCTCTGTCTTTGGATAAAGGGAGATTCACGGCGCCGTTGAAGCTGCTGCTGCGTTTCTTGCTTCTTCTGCCGGCTGGAATGCCTGGTGAAGGCATGATCTGGCGAAGGCAAGGCGGTGTGAAGGCTAGAAAGTGCTGAGAATGCTAGTCTTATAGAGACATACTTGTTGCGTGTGTGCAGAGCAGAGATCGTAGTCAACATTGGACCACCGGAGTCTGAAAAATTTTCTTAAATCTACCATGATACGTCTTTTAAATAATGCCGTCAAGTTTGTATGACGAATACAAAGTCTTCATGAGTAAAGGAATTATATCATTAACATCAGATGGTTGGACTGGGACCAATGAAGTCTACTAAGTAATGCTTCGTCTACCTAGTTTCGAGGCTTTTGCCTCCATCATTCCCGTCGCTCGTCGAAGAATTTCATTTCTCATATCATGGTATTCAACGAACCTTCTCTGTTCATGTCCTTCTCAGGACTCTAGTAGCCTGATTCCATGCATCTGTCGCTCCAACCATGAGTTGGCCAAAATTTTGCGACAAAAGTTGAAGCCAAGAGCTTAGACTTCCGTAGTGTTAATTCAAGCCTAAGCAAAGGCCATGAATGATACACTATTGAGGGGCCTAGAATAAAACAGAGGTGCTGGAATATGAAAAACCTACAGCTAGGATGATGCAACAGCACAGCTTGTTTAGAGTCTTTTTCGTGCAATCGAAATTGAAGTTGCTAATGCAGATTCTGCGACCTGTGTAACCTTTGTGTTCCAGTAAATCACAATGCTTCAGGAATTTGGCATCTTTCGCTTGTTGTCGGATTTGATCTCGGCTGCAGCTTGAGACTCGGCACCAATCTTCTCAGCTTCGCGGAGCTCGTAAGCATGTATGCTCTCATGAAGCTTCTCGAGCTCCGTGAATCGGCCGATACATCCCCATTCCAAGATATTGTGCAACGTCCGGCGAAGTGCACCAACCCCCAGATCATCTCCCAGAGCGTGAGATGCGACAGTGTTCATGTGGTAGTTGCAAGTTTTCAAGTCCGCTTCAACCTCGCACCAGTGTACCCAGACCTCCATCAGCTGGGGATTTATTGTTGCAGAAAAGACAACGCAAGTGTCATCGACCCCAGAGATGATGACTGGAGCTGCTTCGACCAGGGATCTCAATTGCCTTGCGGCATTTACCAGGGTCGCACCGCCTCGACGAGCTTGATTCGTGGCTTCGTCGTATTCGCCCCGGTCGGCTTTGGCCTCAATAATCATGAAGGCATGGTGCATTCCGGAGGCTATCTCTAGCAGCGCGTTGGTAGAGCCCTTTACGATAACACCGTTAGGAATCGGATACTTGTTCGTTCTAATGCCGTATGTCATATCCGGCTTTGGATTTTTCATGCCATCTTTTTTGGCCATGGCTTCCGCAAGGTATTTTTCCAACTGACCGTCCAGATATCTGTTCGGGACTAGCGTTCTGCGAAATTCGCTGTTATGTGTCACCATCAAACCATCAGTAAACCACTCTTTACTAGGGTGTCCCGCTTCCTCCATCAAAGCTTGCTCTTCCTCGCTCAAGGGCTTGTTGGATGTGTAAATGCCCTTGATAATAAGTGGCAGCAGATGATGCAACAAAGTATCCTCATTCAAGCCCCGATAGGCCTCACGGTGGTCCTGGAATCTCTCTATAGACTCTGATTGTATTGTAGATTTGCGTTCGCCATGTACGATATCATGAATTTTGTTTTTGAAAGTCGGATGTCGGTTGTAAGCAGCGCGATTGTTGTGAAACAAGCCATGACTCTCCATGGCTTTCCCAACATCATATGGTTTGGTCCCCCATCTCAACGATGGCTTGTCCGTGAATAAAGACTTCTTGGAAGTGTTCGTTGCGTCATCTACTGAGGAGACTGGTTTGTGTGGGGAGGTTGACGTCTTGGGCGTACTAGGAGCAGGATTAGCTAAAAGGCCAGTATTGCTGGTAGGAGTAGCAGGGTACTATCTCAGCATCAGCGGTGGCAAGGTCAAGTCAAGCAGTAGAGTGAACTTACTTGCGAGGATGGTGTGACGTTTCCTATAATGTTGACTGGTAAGTCTTCGGGGAAGTTGCGTTGGCGTTTGGTAGTGATGGGTGGGGTCTCACTCGGAGCTTCCGAGTTACTAAGCCTGCGCTTTTTCGATTTGGGACACGGTGTGGATGAAGTGGAGTGCTCTGAGAGTTTGGATATCGCTGATGCTAACGAGGGCGCTTCTGCTTCTGCTGCAACTCGAGACAGCCAAGCAGTGATGGATTCGGCAGATACAGAGGGGGTATCGGTGAGAAGTGAAGCAAGACTCTCCTTTTGATTATCGTCGCCTGCATGCGCAGCGTTCATGCTTACAAGATCAAGATACGAAGTGAAGTGAGAGAGCTTCATGCGAACTTCACCATGTTTTTAAATCGATCTCGAAAGTGGGGAGAGAAAGGGCGCGGTCGCGGTCGCGGCGGTCAATCCCACCGGTGTAGAATATCATTAATCCGCTCCGCTAACTCCGTAGTATCCCCGGCGCGTCCGAGTAAACAAACAAGTACTTCGCTCTGTTCAGGAACTTCAGGTCTTCGAAGCTTTTGCTCCAACCCACGAGCGCCGTCTCGATGAATCTACTCATGCCGTCGCCAAACATATCCCGTCGCTTCTCTCTTCGCTACCAGCAGGCTCTGTTGTTCATGAAAACAAATCCGACACCGATGCCTTTACTCTTGCGCTTCTAAGCGCCTACTCGAGTACTTTTTGGGAATGTAACGTGGAGGCTGGAACGATGGGTGGGCCTTACGAATCCTGGATGTTGTTACGAGTGTTACGAGGATCAGTACCAAGGGTATCGAGGATAGATTCTAGAAGGCACTAGAAGATGTTAGCCGGGTTGGAAGGTGTTTGTTTCTTTGTTACTAAGGGGCTGCTACATGGTCTGAAGGTGTTACATGCCTTTGTCATTCCTTCTATATCTACCCCCTTTAGATAGCAGGAGTGTTCCGTTCTTCCTTCTGTAGCTTTATTCTCCTAGTCAATAAATCTACATTGACTTGTCTGTATGATTCTGACAGATGTTATACTTAGCAGTTCTAGATTGGAAGGAGACAGAAACACACTATGCGCTGGAACTTGGTGGGATGACTGCGGTGACATACTTGAAGGAAGCTAAACTTCTTTTCAAGATTAACTAGATGCAAATATCTGGTTGAGTCTACATAGAATTTAAAGACGAAAATACTGAAACAGCGAACGAAAAAAAGCAGACTAAGGCCTGCCGCAAGTTTGAGTTAACGAACCCTTTTATAACCTGTGTCGCGCGGGTCAAGGTGTGGGATAAGTCAAAGGAATTCAAGGAAAAGGATGTTTTAGGGTGGCGAAAACTTCGCTGCATAGCTTTTGGCTGAATTTACGAGAAGAAGTCGTGTCACCCACCATCACTGTTCAGGTGAATGCCAACGTGATCTCAGCTTTAGCGGCGCGGCGAACGAATGCGGCAATGATCCGTAGGAAGCGCAACCATACCCTGCTGCATGAGAGACCCACATTCGCGGCGGGCTGTTGCCTTTGCTGCAAGCGGACTTGGACGTAGTGGCATTACCTCGAGCTTTTGGAGGCGTAGGCACACCGCCACTTCAGGATTCATCAACAACAGATAATGTCTGGATTTTCAAACAAAGACAGGCATATATTTGAACCGAACACTGGCTTACAAGGCTGCTTATTACATCTTAGCATTATGTCGCGAGGTTTTGTGACAAAAATTAACACACATGTCATGCCTCGTCTAACACAGCCTCGATTAAACTTTCCGTTCCTGGTTCATAGGTCCATATATTGACAATCTTGAGTCCGACCGAGCTCAGGAGATCACGCCACTGCTTTTCAGCTCGTTCTTGGAAGCCCACATGGGCCATCATAATCATGTCCAGAGAGGTCATAAGCCATGAAGCCCCAATGTCAGGAATGACGTTTTCGTTGATCAGAATTTTAGAATAGCCCTTCTCCATGGCTCTCATGATCTGCTGTAAGATGATACGGCAACGATCATCGGTCCAGTCATGGAGAAAAAATTGAGTGCGCTGGACGTCCCAAGTTCGCAGAAAGTACTATGTACGCTGGTTTGTTGATATTGAAGTGGTCTCGGTGTTTCGGTGCAAATTGCAAAAGCCGATGTACATGCGAGTGTGCGGAGGACCAAGGAAGGCCGAGCTGATCTACTTCAGTGCCTCAGGCGCACAACATGAGGCGGTGAGTCAGCGCACATATATTGGTTGGAGGCCTACATGCCTCTCAAACATGCATTTGGAGTTAAGGTTGATCTGGCACCTGGTACCTAGCGCGACAGAGGTCACAGTCCCCTCGGAGTCCGGTGCGGATCGACAAGCATCAACCGCAGGAACTGTGTTCGACGTCTTTCAAACCCTTCTCGCGTCTTGTGCTGACGACCTGTTCCATGTCCCCAGATTCCGCCTGCAAACCTGTGGGGGCGAAGCCTCGGGTATCCGTACCCCGCACTTTCACTCATCCTTCGCTTAGTACTAGTCAGCCATGTAACCCGACCAGCCATACAACCCGAAAATTCATATATCTTCTACATTCATATATATAGTGAGCAATTCGCCCATTACACGCTTTCAACGCTTTCGCATAGCTTCGCGCTGCTTTAGAAGCTTCATTCTATGAGGTTTAGTAGTCTTGTAGACCTTCTTTAGATCATTGATATAGCGTTTTTCTTCACGCTCGTCGCGAGTTCGTTGCCTTAATTCTTCTACTTGTATTCTATCTTGAATCATAGTTCGAGCATCTTTGGCATAAAGTAAATCTTCTGTTTGAAGAATCTTATCAGACTGCTTTTTACATGCATTTCGAGCATTCTGAGTCGACTGTGTTCGATCTAGCTTATTCTTCAGTAGCTCAATTCTACAAGTTATTGCATAGACTTCTTTCGTATATCTGACTAACTTTCGATGAAGCTCAGATTCATAATCGAAGCAAAGCAAACTGACTTGTTGTTTTCTAAGCTGTAATCTAGTAGTAAAGATAGTCTTTCAGACATTGAGTGATTTCGTCGTAGATGATGTAATAGAATGAGCTGAGAATCAAGTTTCTTGCATCTTATTCAGAATCACATTAGAATTAAAGAGAATTAGATCAGTTTGCTTTCAAGTTGAATGTATAATAGTTTTCTTAAAGACTTTACTTCTGAACTCATTGAAAGCAGTCAGAAATTTGATTTTGATGAAGATCTTGTCACTCGTTTGAATCGCTTCGTTAACAGCTTTTGAATGTCAATGTTTCAGAGACTGAAAAACACATACATTCAATGACTAAAGCAGATGAGTAGTATGCAAAGATAAGTTGAAAGATATGATCTTGTGATTCTCACAGTAAAATAGAAATTCACGTGTATAATGAGATTCATAGTCATTCATTACAAGTAGTCTTCATGCATCTCGTTGATAACGTTGACTGTAGTGATCAAAATGTTTAATTCACTGCAATGATATTCAGTCATTTGAATAGTCTGTATTCAATGTAGTGAAAATCACGTCGTCATCGATATTGTTGTTGAAATGAAAGAACAATAGATTGACTTTCTGTAGAATGAGCATTGATGAAATATCTTTGTCAGTATTGTTAATACACTCAATGATCATACAGAACTCTCTGTTATCTGAGTTCAACATGTATATTCTTTGTACTGAATCTGCTGTAATGATTCAGTCAGAGTGTGCAGTGCTCATATGATATTCAATTTCGTCGAAATTTCATGTATTCTTCTTCATTATGTTGTATTGCTTAATCATCTCATCATAAGTGTTAGAACACGATTCAAGTTGAAATAGAAACTATGTTGAAATGAGATGTAGAACACAGCATGATAAATTCTGAGCTAGTAAAATCATGATCACATGCTAATGATTCAGTATATGAAATCATTGAGATCATGAAGCGATTCTCATGATTCAGAATCTGAATCAACGAGATCACTCAACGACTCAAATGATTGCATGAATCTTCTATGTTTATATAATGAAGAGTCATTTCTTAGATAGAAGCTTCGTGCTCAACTTATGTAAGCAGTCAATACATATTATTGTCTCAACTATCTTCAGATCTCAAGTCTAGTAATAGTGATTATTGTTTGATCTCTGTATATATCTTGTGTTGTTAAAGAAACAATCATTACACTTTGAGCATCATTCTTTCATAAGATATCAGAGACATTCATTCTCTTCAATCATGTTTAATCAGTCAGAACAAGTTACGTTCAGTCAGAAAGCAAGTATCTTCAGCGCAGATAAAATCAAGATCTCAACATTGAACTTGTATCATGATGATTGAGATAAACTTGAAGCATATTTAGTGCAGATAAAGTTATATGTCAAATGATACTCATTTCAGTTCAAGTTCATTGAGAACAAAGTACTCTTTGCATTCATCTATTTAAAAAATAATGCATTCACATGATTTCATCACTTTCTAATGAATTATCTGCAGAAGAAATCAGAAAAACGAGAAGAAAAAATCAACATGATATTTCGTGATTCTCAGATGTTCAAGCTACATTTAAGAAGAATATTTGAAGACATTGACAAGAAATGTACAGCAGAACGACAGCTGTACAATCTGTGACAGAAAATCTTCGCAGCGACTTATTCAATCAACTTTCAGCATATTGCAATGAATATGAAATGAGATGATGCAGCTTTCATCAGTCAGTTCTATCAGAGACTGCAAAAGAAAGTTAAGAATGAAATTGCTAGAATTGATAAACTCAATGACTTGCAGAAAATGATATTCAGAGTGATGATCATCAATAACAGACAATACAAGAGACATCTGAAAAAAGATAAAGAATTAACTACATTAATAGTATTGAGTTGAAAGTTCAAGAAGAAACAACAACAGTCATACTATGATTCTTGATTTATGAAGTTAAATGCAACTTGAAAGATATTGATGAATGCTTGCAATAAAACAGTTCAACAGAGCAAGACATGTTACACATGCAAAAAGCTGAGTTATTACTTCAAAGATTGTACTCAGAATAAGTACAAGAACAAGTCAAAACTTTATGATAAACAAGACAAATCTTTCGCGACAACAAAAGAAGACAGAAAGAACACTCATGACAGTTTGTTTTAAACAGAATGCTATGATGATCAGTGTTGCATGCATCTGAGCAATAAGAAAGATTCTGAATGATACTTAAAACTTTTGCAAAAGAATCATTTCTACACAGCAACTCATCATCAGTTGAAAGTGCATGATGAGAAAAGTAACAAAAGTTCGTTCATTATGATCGTGAAATCAAAGATTTTCAACAGCGAAGCATATGACTTAAATAGATTGAACGACATTAAAGAAACTATTCATCAAGCAGTTGAAGAAGAAAGTTGACTTAGCGAAATTCTACAAGCATTCACTATTGCAGCAGAAAACATTCTTGAGCAAGAAGAAGATTATCTGAAAGTAAAGAAAAATTTGAAAAAGCTTACAAGTCAAGCAAGCTTTATAAGCATGTACAACGAATTGTACACTCTCTTTAGACAGAAAGAGAAAGATTTTTCACAGTGAATGCAACAGATCAAGAATGATATACATCAAGCTATTTATGACACTATGCAAGATGAGTCAATTGCATCACGCAAAGACATTTGATATCATGACATAGTCATGAAAAAGTCATTCACAGAAGTCAAGTTCACTAAACAAGAAGAATATGTACTTTTTGATGAAAAACATATATTCAGAAAACTTAGATAAATGATAAAAATCATTGAAAAGAGATTTGATCTGTGTGATTCAAAGAAATATTCACTTAAGAAGATCAACTTGAATCAATTTCAGTACATAGAACAAGTATTAAAGAAGTGAGCTTCTAGTTCAAAAAACTAGAAGACTCTTTAATCAACAAATCATTAAAGAAGTTTAGTCAAGAATCAAAAATTGAAAGCATATTTATCTTCATAAGTGACTCAATGCAGTTATGAGTTTGAGTCAAGATCAATGATCATACAGCACATTTATTCATTGACAGCGACTGTACAAAGAACTACATGTTTTCAGAATTTGTTAGAAAAGCGCAAATATTTATGCAGAAGAAGAAAGAATCTTACAATCTGCAAAACTTTAATGAAACATTCATAAAGTATAATAATGAACTAATAAATCAAGAGATTCAATTCATTCACTTGAGACTTGAACATCATTGAGAGAATTTCTCTCAGAAAAATTATGTTTAAATGTTATAAAACAGTCAGACAGCAATATAGTTCTAAACATATCATGACTTTGTATGATCAATTCAATGATAAATTGAGTCAACAAGATAATTGCATTTCTAGAAACAGAAACAACATGATTGCATTTGATATTGAAGTCATCACAAGATGTGAAGATATTTGTCATGATGAGCGAAGAAATACGCAAAGAGTTCAGAGAAATCAGTGATGCACAGATGTTATGAAGCAGAGAGATTCAGAGCAGTCACTTGAAGAATTTCGCTATCGTTATTATTTCTAAAGAATATCAGAAATATAAAATTCTGTTTAAGAAAGAAAGTGATCAGAAGACATTACTTAAACATCAATCATGAAATCATAAGATTAAGCTCGTTGATGACAAGAAACTCACGAAACAGTTCATTTATTCATTGTCAGCAGAGAAGCTCAATGCTTTGTGACAATATTTGAAAAAGAACATATGAAAGAAATTCATTAGAAAATCGCAGTCATTGACAAAATACTCAATTTTGTTTATTTCAAAATTGAATGAAAGTTTAAGACTATGTGTCGACTATAAAGCATTGAATAACATCACGATTAAAAACAGCTATTCATTATTGCTCATAGCAGAACTGCAGAACAGACTGCAAAGTGTGCAATGATTTACAAAATTCAATATATTCAAGACATTCAATCAAATATGAATTAAAGAAGAAAACAAGTGAAAGACAGTTTTTTGCACTCAACTAGAACATTACAAGTATCTGATCATGTCTTTCAACTTAATTAATGCTTCAATCATGTTTCAGACTTTTATGAATAATGTATTACAATGTTATCTGAATCAATTTGTCATAGTATATTTGAATGATATATTAGTATACTCAAAGACGAAGAAAAAACATGTGCAACATGTTAAGAAAGTTTTACAGACTTTGAAGAAAGTCAATCTGCGCATTAAGTCAGAGAAAAGTGAATTTCATGTACAAAGTGTACAATTTTTAAAATTCATAGTCATGTTTCAGAGTTTAAGAATGAACTTAAAGAAGATAAAAACTGTTACGACTTAATTAACATCAAAGTCAAAGATTGAAGTTTAATTCTTTTTGAAATTCGCGAACTTTTATAAATGATTTATAGAGAAATACTTCAGAATCATTTCATCACTTACGAATCTTACAAGAAAGAACATATCATTTGTGTGAACTGAGAAAGTGAAAGAAGCTTTCAAGAAGCTTGTTGAGAAGTGCAATGATAAATTTGTTTCTAACAGCTTATTGTGATAGCTTCGAATTCAGTCTGAATTCAGTCAGACTTATTTCTAGCAACTCTTTTTAAACTAACATCAGAAATAAAGTCACGCATTGCAGCTTTGTCATGCATGACAGTATATAAATAAAGCAGTCTGTGACTTCTCTTCATAATTTAAAGAGATTTCATCATATGTGATATTGTTCATTCTACTCTTTCAATAAATTATGAACTCAATTAACAAGAAGCTTTCAATGTAATTAAATCAAAATACTTTAAACATTTGATGCTCAACAATTTGATACAAAATTTATTCAAATGAGTAATCAGTGATCACTTATTATGCATTTCACAAGAAGACAAATAAGTACATTGACTTAAAGAAGTTCAGTGAAATTCAACAGCTTACTACGCATCTTATGAGAAGATAAATAAGCATTCACATCAAGTTAACAGTTTACTACAAGTTGTTAAGAAAGTGAATAAATAAACACATTTAATTGCGTTGAAGAATGCATAAACTTTTATCATTACTGACGAGATTAAATTCTTTTCACTTCACTCGTCAATTTATTTAATATTTTAATTTTTTTTCTTTAATTCTAATCACAAGCTGAGTCTACATTGCACATCATGAACTTCAATGACTTCTTCGTCAAATGACAATCTGTTCTCATTCTTACTTGCAAGAACTGCAATCAATGATTTTCTCTTATGAAAAGATGACTCATTAAGAAAGACTTGTGATTCGTTATTGAAAATAAGTCTGACTCAAACACACTCAATAACTTCATCAGCATTATTAGCAAAATTCAATCTTTCAACTTTGAAAGTCAAAAGATTGATGCAAAAGCTCATTATTGACTGATCATCTGCATCATCATTAATGATCAAGAACACATTGTAAACAAGATATCAGCAAAAAAGATTTGAGATGCTTTGAGTTATAAATACAAAGAGAAGTTACAAATTACTGAAAGACAATATCTGATGAACTTCATTGATTACAGAATGTTGACGAATATCTTCATTAAAAAAACATAAACACATCTCATCAAGTTGACTTGAAAGATCGTTGTAACACAGAAAGACATGAGTGATTTATTCAAGTCAAAATGTTGCTTTCAAGTTTTACTTCAATTGCTGTCAGATGAATATACAGTCATTCAAGACATCATTGATGCACAGAATAAATCAAATGTCAAGAAGAAACTTCAAAAGTTACAAGAGAAGAAAGCACAATTGAAAACAATAGAGACTGCACTATGAGTCAAGTGAGAAAATGAACATAAGCGCACTGATCATGAGCAGAATAAACACAAAATCAATCATTGTTGCAAAAGTTTTTCAAGCTTCAACAATGATCAATTGCATCATCATCAGTTGCAATGATCTTTAAAATGTTTTCTCTGTGAAGATGAACATCATTTAGTCAATTGTTCTCATCTGTTTGCAGCTCAAAAGCTTGTGAAGAAATATAAAGACAAAGACAAAACAAAGCATAAAAGCATTGATAATTTTCAAATTCTCATTGAGCTTTTGAAGAGTAAGTACAAGAAACACAGAGTTTACAATGCAGAAAGCGATGACTTTGAAATTTCTGATAACAATGAGAAAGATGTCAGAATCGTGTCTAGATGAATCAATCAGCGAAAGTCAGAATTGAATAGTGCTTGATCTTTAGAGATAGCTATAACTGAATATTAAGAATACAGAAGAAGATGAGTACAAGAGCTTCTATTTAAGTAATATTCAGAAACTGCGCTAAGCTTGAAGAAAATGTGTTTGTGACACGAGTAGAATGTGATGTAGAAAGAAAGATGATGCTGAACAAAGAGATGTTGAGAAAAGAAAATAGAGGCTGAGTCAGATCTGAGCCAGATCTGAGCTAGAGACACTCTGAGCTAGAGACACTGACTAGCTCTATTCAGTCTTGATACGCTCGTAACATTACTCTTCTCTTCGAAAATTCAGGTTTGCATGAATGTTGCTCGTTTGCTTGCTTTCTTATTGAGTTATTTCGATACTAGCGTGACTTTCTTGAGTATAGCGTATGAAATTCGTTCAAAACTTTCTCAAAGTCATCGAATTCATCTTTATCAACATAGTATCATTCATCGTCTCTATCTAGATCTTTTCATTTGATCTTGTACTGTATTCGATCTCGATAGCGTCTGAAGTTCAGAATGTCATTTATCTCTCAGTGTTCATCGTCATCGTCATCAATAATGATGAGTCTGAGAAATTCTGCATGCTGTTCTGATAGAAAGTCTTCTGAATACGATCGCAGTAGCTTCGAGCTGAACATCGAATGCAGATGCTTCATGCTGACTGATAGACGAAGATGATAGAAGACTCTCGCTTTGACAGTGATCTGATACGATTCTAGTTGTTTGTCTTTCAAATCTTT
>JAABUR0100003043.1_pt1 | contig 24134 bp, 20 predicted proteins | sample 5560091 | NCBI WGS metagenome assembly JAABUR01 (sample SAMN10711879, study PRJNA513375) | rock metagenome | isolation source: Antarctica rocks | place: Antarctica: Victoria Land, University Valley sud
CGATGCCGAGACCGAACAGCTGATGGTTGTCGATCAGGGTGAGCACCTCGACGTCTGTCGCGGCTTTGGCCTGCGGGAGATTGTGGAGTAGCCCGAGGATCTCGCTGCGCTGCGAGAGATGGCCGAGGGCGAGTTCCCCGGTCACGCAGGGGTGGGCGAGCACGTCGCCGTTCTGAAGTAGTGAGGCGAGTTCCTGGTCGCCGCCGCGGAGGTGGTCGATCCAGACCGAGGTGTCGACGAGGATCACGCAGGCGTGGTCTGCCGTCGTGGGACCGCCGGCGCGGCCGGCTCACTGCCTCCGAGCTGCGCCAGCCGCCGAGCGCTCTCGCGCTCGATCAATGCACTGAGGGCTTGCCGAACCAGCGCACCCTTCTCGTTGGTCCCCGTCAAGCGCTGAGCTTCCAAGACAAGGTCGTCATCAAGGGCGAGCGTTGTTCTCACTTCCACCTCCAGGCACGTCCGACGGCATCGAATGATGATGATACACGTGCACTGCTGTCCCGGTCGCGGATCGTTTTGTCACCCGCTTTGGCCGGCTGGTCTACGTTGACAGGTCGGCGGTCCGGTGTTCGCCTTGGAAAAGGGAGGGCCGACCACGGCTCATGGGGCTCCGGGGGGCTCCGGGGGGAGGCAGAGTACGCGGTGCACCGCGACCAGGACGTCGAAGCCATCGTGCAACGGTTCTACGACCTGATGCGCGCCGGCGGCTCACCAGCCCACCTGCTCTCACCGCAGCTCACGGTCGCGGTCGGCACCGATGACGAGGAGTGATGGGACGACTACGGGGCGTTGATCACCGCCTACGTCACCCAGTTCGCGGCGATGGGCCGGTGCACCGTGCACGCCAGCTCCCTCCGCGGGTACAGCCAGGGCGACATCGGCTGGTTCGAGGACCGGCCCCTGGTCACCCTCCGCGACGGAGCATCGGTCCCGGTCCGATTCACCGGCGTCGTCCGCCGCGAGCACGGCACCTGGCGGGCCGTGCAGACCCACGTCTCAATCGGCACCCCCAACACCGAGCTCAACCTGGACCTGCCCACCACCTAACCCAGCGCAGACACTCCAACGGTGACACTGAACAGCTTCGTTAGAGCGACCGGCAGCGAGAAAGTCTCAGACGGCCGGCAGCCACCCAACCACTCGAGGTAGTGAGCGTACGCGTGCTGGTCGAGGGTCTCGTAGTCGGTTCCCGCGCCCTGGACGCGGTCAGAGGTAGATACCAGGCGGCCGTCACCGAGGCTCAGTGCGACGGGTGAGAGCTTACGGTCGCCGGTCGCCGGTCGCCGGTCGCCGGTTGCCGGTTGCCGGTGCCGGTCGCCGGTCGCCGGTCGCTGGGCTTCAGCTGCACCTCCGCCCCGCGCGTGAAGCTCGTGCTCTGAAAAACCGTTCCCGAAGGCGGTTGGCGAGCTCAAGCGCGACCTGCCGCTGGCCTCGGTGGGCGCGGTGCTGGCTTTGGCCGCCCTGGTGGCCCTGGTCGCACAGCCTGGGCACACGCTGCGCACGGTCCCTCCGAACATGGTGCCCGCACTGTGAGGGTTCACGACCGGGACTTGCCCAGCTCGTGTCCAGACAAGGGAGCGACCCCATGCAGAAGATGACAGTCCTGAAGACCAGTGGCGCGATCGCCACCGCAGCCGGGCTGGCGCTCGGGGGGGCCACCCTCGCCAACGCCAACCAGACCCCGACTCCGACACCCTCGGCAGGGTCAACCGCGACCCAGACGCCGGGTCAGCAGGGCGCCAAGGGCGCGGTGCCCGGCACCGCCAAACCCGATCATGACGCTCAGCTGCTCAGCGGTGCCACCGCGGTCAAGGTGACCCAGGCTGCCACCGACAAGGAACCGACGGCGAAGCTGGAGCACGTCGGGAGCGATCCCGCCGGGGGCTACACCGCCCGCATGGTGCGTACCGACGGGACGCACATCGTTCTGCACATCGACGCGGGCTTTGCGGTCACCAGTGACCAGACGGCGCCGACGCCCCAGCCCGGGCGACACGGCAAGGGCCGCCCGGGGGCGTCGGTTACCCCCGGCCAGCAGAGTCAGGGTCAGCCGGCCCAGCCGGCGAACCCACCGCCGACGTCGACGCCGACGGGAAGCTGACCGCCCCTACGCGACGTCCCACAGCCGATAGCCCACATCAGATAAGACGCGACAGGGCAGGATCAGCCGCGACGAGGACCCTCTCGCGTTGCTCCCCGGCCGGCACAACAAGCATGAGCCTCATTGGTCGTGCCGACACCGGTCGGCGATCCGCTACTAGGACGAGTAATCGCTCAGGGCGGCACCCGCCAGGCACGTCAGGCCGACGAGGGAACTAGTTGTTCTGGCGGTGTGCACCCAGGCCCAGCGGTCCCGGGTGGCCTCCCAGCCGTGCGGCGGTTCGTCCGGGTCCCAGGTCAGAACCTGAGCGTTGATCGGCAGCTCGATTGCCGCTGTGAGCGTCAAGGCCGCCACTTGCGCAGCCAGACCGCCGGACGCGAGCCGGAACGCCGTTGAGCGAGCCTCCCGCCGCGACAGAATCACCACGACAGCGTTCGCGACTACGGCTGCCGGCAGCAACGCTCCCATCACCGGCCGCAGGTTGCGGATAGTCGCCTGTTGCACCTCGACGTAGGTGGAGGGCGTGAAGTCCTTGGTGGAGGGTCCCAGACTGGTTCGGGTACCGAAGAACACGCCCGTGGACAACGCAGTTAGCATGAGACTCGAGAACCGTGCAACCGCCTGCGCCGAGGTCATGACCTCATCCTGGTGGACGCTCGCGGCGTACCACAGGCAGCCGGCACACGACCCTCGCGTTTCCGGCCAGCCGCCGCCCAACAGCGTCTCTGGCCGCTCAGCGGAACGAGGTGGACATGCATGGCTCCGCGACGGGCCTCGACAGGACCCATTCCTGGAGGTCTCTTGCGTGTCCGTTGGGCGATCCTCTGAGCGGACAAACCGCGCAGGCCTGGCGAGAAAGGGGGTTGTCGCGGTGACGAACCCTCACCGGCGCACCAACAGACGCAGTGAACGGGCCGGTCCGAAGTCACCACCAACCGCCGCGGTGTCCCGTAAGACTGGTTCGGTGAAGATTCCCGCTCAGGGCCCCCTATGCGAGACGTTCGACGAAGTCCTCTACGCCCTAGGACTGACGGTCCGCTACGTCGCCTCTCGCCGCCTCGACGGATGAGCGCAACCCATCGTCGTACGACTAGCTGGGTGAGTAGTCATCCGTGTCGATGCATGGGTAGTCAATCGGGCAACGTCCGACCATCGGCAGGATCGATCACCTGCATATCCACGATGAGCGTCGTCCGCACATCGGCATGTGGGGACGTTCTTGGTCCTCTTGTCCAACCGGATCGGGCAAGGGATGAACCAGGACCGGCCCCTCGTGCAGTTGCCCACGCGGACCACCGCCGGCCGCTCCGCGCGTCACGGCTGACGGGCGGCCGCTCACCGAGCTGAGCCGACGGCACCGACCTGACCGGCGGGCACCTAGGCCGACCTGGACTCTCGTCCCCAACTACCGTCTATAACGTGAAAGCGAGGCTCGCCCGGGATGCATAACGTCGGCTAATTCTAACTACAACCGATCAGATTTCAGTCTTGGCTGCATCTCGACAGTTATATACGGGCCAGGGTTGAGACATCTTCGCTGCATCTCGACAGGTGTCGAGAAGCAACGAACGCTGCACACCGTCGTGCGGGCTACTTTGCACAAACCGGCTGAGATCGCGGAGCCGTGCAAGGTCGACTGCGGCCCACCGCGACCGACATCGCGGCCGCTGTCACACCCCAACCCAAAATCACCCGCGAAACACGACGGCAACGCCGCCCATCACCTCACCCAGCAGACACCCAGCAGACCGATGCAACATCCGGGCTAAGGCCTTCAACGCCGATATGCGCGGTCATGCACGAAACCTCGACAGGTCACGGTCGTCTCGGGACTGCGCGACGGTTGCTGCCGCTGAAAGGAGGACGCAGATGCCGAGGGTGACTCGAGACAGCCTTTGCTGTTGTGCGAACTGCGTCCAAAGTTCTGCCAACAGAAGCGTGGTTACAGCGGAGATCGATGTAGTGGTCACGTAGTTCCGTGCGAAACCGCGCCGACTCCATTGAGAAACAACTGCACGCACAACAACAGATACTGCGATTCCTATTGCGAGGAAGATCAAGGCCTCAACCAAGAGTTTTGAAAAGTTCATGTTTCCTCCGGACATGGGCTGTTGTCATCCGTGGGTGTAGAAGAAGTGCCACGGCCTTCGTTGAGTACGACACGGTGATCACAGGCGTCACGTACTGTCGGGTTGTGGGTGGCGATGATGACCGTCGCTCCATCCTCAGCCAGGCTCCGCAAAATGTCTACCACCAATACACCGTTGGCCTCGTCCAGGGCGCCAGTTGGTTCATCCGCCAGAACGAGCCCCGGCTTCTTAGCGACAATGCGAGCCAACGCTACCCGCTGCTGCTCCCCGCCGCTGAGTTGATATACAGGCTCCCGGTCACGCCCCCCAAGTCCGACACGTTCAAGCTCCTCTGTATAGGTTCGTCTCAGCCACGGCCAGGGTCCGGCTACAGCAAAGTTCAGGTTCTGACCGATGGTGGCGCTCTCGACCAGAGCATAGTTTTGAAAGACGTATCCTAGATGCTTCTTCCGCAGAAGCCTCCGCTGCCTTCCGTTGGCGCGGGTGATGTCGAGTCCGTCCCACAAAATTGTCCCTCCGGTCGGGCGGTCCAAAGCACCAATGCAGTTGAACAGTGTGGTCTTGCCCGAGCCGCTAGCACCAACGAGTGCGACCATCTCGCGCGGCCTAGCCGAGAACGACATGTCTGCCCAGAGAATTCGGCGACCGAACGACTTGGACAGGTTTTCAACAACGAGCATGACAGGTTACGCCTTACATGTTCGGGGGAACGCTGACTGATTCGTCATTCAAGACTCGGCACCTCGTTCGGTTAGCAGTCTCCGCTGGGTCCTCCTAAAGAGCAGACCCTCGGCCACGAGCAGTGAAGCAAAGACCAGCATAACCAAGCCGAACTTCGCCGTCGGCGCTATGGAGGCACGGTCGCCGAATTCACGGAGTTGGTCCAGGGTAGCTGTTGTTGGCCTGGCGAACCAGGCTGTCGCGCACAGGCTAATTGCATCGAGGGCAATAATGAGCGGCGCCATCTCAAGGAAGCCTCGCCCGTTGATACTCTGTACGAATATGCGGCGGCCATGCTGACTTGCATACATCAAGATTGCTGAGATGGTGCATAAAGGCAGCAGGATAATGTACGCCCCCAGTTCGAATAGGGAGCGTGTGAGCTCGCCCCTGAGTTGCTCGACCTTCGCCGCGACTGTCGAGTCCACGGTATCGAAGCCCGCTATCCCCTGACCAAAACTGGGCGCCTCTTTCAGAATGTTTGGAATGTCGGCGGTCCTCATCATGAGGCCTCCCCCGGTGAAGGCGAATTCCTTTCCCGGAAGGAAGTCTTTCGGGAAGACAATGAGAACGGGGTCGACGATCCTTGAGGGAAGGCCGCCAGTAATACTGAAGTATGCACCTCCATCGGCGATAGACTTCTCCGCCAAAGGGACGTTGTTGAGGTCCCAGCCCGGAACCCTGCCAAGACGCCCTAGAGCGAACATACTGTGGGCGACGTATGAGCGGATGTCCTGCTTGACCTTCTGTGAGGTTGACTCAGGGAAAAGCAGAGTCATACGCGATCTCTCAACCTCCTGTGCGGCATTCAGTAACTGCCCGCTCGGAAGCTTGGTCGGCGCTATCTCAAGGTAGGCAGTCGTGACTTCGACTACCATCGTGGCCCCGCCGGGTTGAATTTTAATGTCCGGGCTGGGCATGCTTGCGTAGAAGAACTCTGGCTTTGCGTTCGTGAGGACGAGTCGGCCGTCTGCAAGGAGGGGAGCGATCTGCGCAGCAGTGGACTCTTGGACAGCACCGTTGTCGCTAGTCCCAGTATTGACACCGATGGTGGTAAACCCGCTCCAGGGGCCCAGGCTTGCTTGTAGATCGGCGTTTGCTTGGAGGTCCGACCAAACCTGGTTCAGGCTAAGAAGCAGCGTTCCACAGAAGATGATAACCACCGAACGTAGGAAATACATGATGGGAAACGAGGCTCCAAACCTTAGACGCCCCTTGATGGCGTCGAGCATGCCCGTCGCGCGCAGAACCCCATGTGCGGCGATGGATCCCACGAGGCCTGTCACCCAAAAGATCAAGACCAACACCATAAAGGCGCGGGCCATATATACATAGAAATGCCCGCCCGCCACGACGAAAACCCCCAGATACAAAGCTCCAAGCGCGAGGGCGGCGCTCAACGAAATCCAAAACGTCCACTGGATCTGCTCACTGAGCGCGATCTGCCACCGTGGTATTCCCTGTAGGAGCTGGACGCCGACCGCACGACTGCGACCCAGCGTGGCGCCGGCTGTCAGCATGAAGATCAAGATCGACACAAGCAGCAGTACCTGAGGAAAAAGCAGGCGGAAATTTGCAACCCAGACCGCAGGTGTACTGCGCGCTTGGACTCCTGTCTGCCACCCCTCAGTGCTAAAGTATTGCTGCGCCGCCTCCGCTGCCTCCATAGATTTCTCGCCCATAAACGAGAGTTCCGAAACACCAATCTCAAACGATCCGAGCAATTCCGGTTCCGCCAGTAACGAAACAGGTTTGGCGACGCATGGCTTTCGCAAGCACGGGTAGCCCTCAGTCAGCCACCGATCAAACTCGGAATCCGCATGGGCGGAGTACCCAGCGATCGTGCCAGGCAAACGGGGACTGCCACTTACGACGACGTCGACGTCGAACTTCTCGGCCCAGCCCCTCATGGCCTGAGCGGGCCACGGCGCGCCAACAAGTGCCGACGGCCGGTTGGACGTTCCGTACAACGTGTCATCGAGGCCCATGAACGGGTCCCTCGACCCGCTCCATACGAGCGCGATGGCCATGTACAGCGCCGTCAATATCGAAACAATGCGCGCGAATTTGGCCACTATCACCCATTCATATTTGTCACAGCAAGGCGTGAGCCCACCCCTGCGTGTTCATCGGGATGGGCCCACGCCTCATGACGCTTGCTCAGCAGTTCCGGTAGTACGCCTCCCTGCTGGAAGTGACGCCATTTAGGTTCGCGTACGACCACTGGTTCGGGCTCTTGCATGCGGAGATGTTGGATCTGCGCGTACCGTCCGACGCGGTACCGAAGACCGACGAGGAGTGGGTCAGGTCGTATTGCAGGTAGTTCGAATACACGGTGTAGTCCCCGTACCCGTGGTCCCAGACTCCCCGGCAGTTGCCTCCGAACCAGTTACATTGGACGTTTTCAGCTAGGGCCGGGGCAGCCGAAGCGAGAGCAAGCGCACCAGCAGCAAGAACTACGCGCACACTTCGTGCAGCTTTGATTCACAACCTGCCTCCACGGTTCGAACGGACGATCAACAGGACTTTTGGTCCACTCCGGAAGTTACCCTCCCCCGCAGGATGCGCAAGTGAGGATACTAAGAATTTGTAGTTTACTGATCAAGACTTGAACTACCTATGGTCAAGTCCGCTGGGGTGGTGTACGAGGTTGATCTTTCGGTTGGGCGTGTCGGTCAGGCTGTGAGGGCTTGGATCTGGAGGTCGGTGGGCACCTCCTTCGCGGTGGCGTCGACGGCTTGGGCGCGGCTGAGGACGTCGAGTCCGAGGTAGCGGCGGCCCTCGGCCCATTCGTCGTGTTGCTCGGCCAGGACCGCGCCGACTAGCCGGATGATGCTGGCCCGGTCGGGGAAGATGCCGACGACGTCGGTGCGCCGGCGGATCTCGCGGTTGAGGCGCTCTTGTGGGTTGTTGGACCAGATCTGTCGCCAGATCTCCTTGGGGAAGGCGGTGAAGGCGAGGATGTCGGTGCGGGCGGCCTCCAGGTGCTCGGCGACGGTGGGCAGCTTGCCGGTCAGGGCGTCGACGACGCGGTCGAACTGGGCGTGCACGGCCTCGGCGTCGGGCTGGTCATAGATCGAATGCAGCAGCGCCTTGACCCACCCCCAGGAGCTCTTCAGGGTCGCGGACATCAGGTTGGCGGCGTAGTGGGGTGCGGCAGCGTTGCCAGGACGCGCCGGGCAGGGTCGCGGTCGCCCGCTGAAGGAAACCGGGCCTGCGCATCGCCGCACCGCCACGCCTCGAGCACGGACTCGTAGGTGCGCCATGCGGCCGGGTTGTTGCGGCCGTCCAGGTCGCCTACAGCGAGCTCGCGCAGGGCCTCGAGAACGAGCTGGGGCTCGAGTCCGAGGCGGCGTCCCACGATGTCTCCGGTGTGGACGGCCCGACGCAACGGGGAGACCGCGACGAAGCCGACGGCGCCGCCCGGCGCCTTAGCCAGCCGGTGCCCCAGCTCCTCGGCCTGCTGCCGGCCACGGTCGGTCAGGTCACCGTCGAAGACGGCATGGGAGAACGTCCCGGTGAGGTTGGCGATATTCTCACCGTGTCGCGCCCAGATCAGCCTTACGGCCCCTCTCCGCGAGCTCACCTCATTCCGGGACCGGTGCTAAGTCTTTGGAGCGACGGGTCACCGGTCGAGGCCGTCGATCGAGTAGTGGCGCGTGATGGCGGCCGTGGCCCGTCCCCATTCGCTGGCCGCGACTCGACGCTGGTGCGCGTCGAAGGCCGCGGGGTCGGTGAACCGTTCCTCGACCTGCCAGATCAGCGGGGTTGCCGGTGCGTCTCACCTCGAACCGTAGGCAGCCCGGCTCGGCGTGGGTCAGAGCCATGTGAGTGGGCAGATGCTCGTCGACGAGATCGGCTTCGTCCTGACTGGCGCACACCAGCTGACCGGTGAGACTGAGTTCACGCACGACGGTCAGGGTACGCAGTGAGCAGGCGCGGCGGCGTGCGGCGTGCCATGGCCAGATCTCGCCGGAAGGTGACCACCGTGCGCGGGACCTCGTGCGATGTCGAACTGCTCAGCCGCCGACCCGCCCCGCTGGTCGTCTGGGGAAGGCGGTAGTTCTGACAAGGAGTTGCGTAACATTTGTTACTGCAATCCTAAGCGCCAAAGTTATTAATGCAGTGTTGTGGAGGCGGGATGTTGGCAGCGGTCACGCTGGGCGCGGTCGCGGCTGAGCAGTGGGGCCTGGTCACGACGGCTCAGGCGCGCACGTTGGGGGTGTCGGCTCAGGAGGTGGCGCGTCTGACCAACCAGGGCGTTCTCGAGCGCATGACTCATGGCGTGTACCGGGTCTTCGGGGCACCGCCGGAGCCAGCCGACGAGGTGCGCGCAGCATGGCTGGCGCTGGACCCTGGCCGCCGAGCCGCCGAGCGGGCCCGGGAAGCATCGCCCGCGGTGGTCTCTTACCGGTCGGCGGCGGTCCTGCACGATCTTGGCAACCTTGACGCTGACGTTCACGAGTTCACGACGGCCAGGCGTAAGCAGTCTCGGCGGCCGGACATCAAGCTCCACCGCGGTCACGTGCCAGCGGGGGAGTGGACGATCGTCGACGGCCTGCCGGTCACCACGGTCGCCCGCACCATCGCTGACCTGGCGGCCGCCCGGGTTGATGGTGGTCACCTTGCCACCATCGTTCGGGACGCACTGACGGTGAAGCAGGTGAGCGACCAGGTTCTCAGCGCGGCGCTGGCTCGTTACGCGCAGCGCTACGGGGCCCCGGCTGGGGACGGTCAGGCCCTCCTGGCCCGGTTCATCCAGGAGTCCGGCGTGTCGGTGCCGCTCGTCCGTGCGGTCGAGCTGTCGGCGGCGAGGGGACCGCAACCGACTCAAACCGCCTGAAAGCCGCCGCGCCGGGATCTTGGGCTGTGAGGAGGGCCCTGCCGTCAGCCCGTGCGGGTGGTGTCCCCGCGTAGGAACCTCAGGCCGCTGTACGGGGTGTACGGGCTGCCTACAGAGCCAGCTGCTCTTGGGGATCTCGTCGGTGGCGTACGCATGGTGCCACCGGCCGGGAGCCCACGAGCGCGAGACCAGTCTGGCCTTGAGTGGCCTTGCCGGCCGAGCCACAGTGGCTCCGTGCATACCGACTGGTGGCCGGCCGAAGCCGAGTGTGGCTCAGCCGCGTTTGTTCAGGGCGGTGTCGAGCATGGACCGCTGCGTGTCGTCGAGGGATGCTTCGAACTGGCGATACCGAGCCCGATCGCGGGCGGTGGGTTTCAGGCCTTGCCAGCCGGGTGACTGGTCGAGGTGGCCGTGGGCGACGTGGACCCACTGCCAGGTGACGGCGAGGGGTTGAGTGGCGGGTCGGGTTCCGGGGCGGCAGACGCGGGACCATTCGTCGAACCAGCGGCTCTTGCCGGCGCGGTAGCGGACTTTGGCTTCGACCTGGCGGTAGTCACGGCAGTGGGTGTCTTGGAGGGCGCGGTAGATGCGGGCCTCCCACTCGTCCGCCGAGACGCGCATGGTGGCCGAGCACGTCCGCCCGGTCCGGGACCCCAGCTCAGGGGGCATGCCGAGGGCCTCGGCGGCGGCGGCCCAGGTCCGGATGCCGGGAAGCATGCGGGCGACGGATAGGGAGGCGAAGAGTCGGACGGTCTCTTCGCGGCTGTCGGAGGCGCCGTCGAGGTGTTCGACGTAAACGCGGTGGGGCAGGACCTGAGGGATGAGGTTCGTGCTCCAGGCCATGCGTGGTCCCTTCCGGTCCGGGTGCTCCTGGTGGTGTTCGCGGTGGTGGTCGAGGCGGTGGGACAACCGGCGGTGCGGGGCGCGGGCGGCCATGACTAGCTGGGTCAGGGTGGAGGTCATGACCGTGCGGTCGGCGAGCCAGCCCAGAGGTCCGTCGACGGTCATGCGGGTCAGCTCGAGCCAGGGGACCAGGGCGCCGGCGGCGGTGCCGAGGTCGGGTGCGGCGAGGATCGCGTCGGCGGTGGCCAGGGCCGTTCCGCGGACGACGGGGTCGTCTGGTGGGCACAGCCCCCATCGAGGGGCCCGCGAGGTCCCCCGAGCCTCTGCAGCGACGTGCACGTCGCTTGTCCAGGCGGCAACGTCGCTGGCGCCTGGCTGCAGCGCCAGGTGCAGCAGCAGCGTGGCCAGGTGCCGAAGGTCACCTAGGTAGCTCGCCGGTGACACTTCAGCGTCCAGTGTGAAAACCCGGCCTCCGGCAAGGGCGCGGTCGACTCTGGTCTGGGTGGCCAGGACCTGTGGCGCGGTCGGTGGGGTGGTGAGGCCGGTCAGCTCGTACGGGCATTGCCGGGTGGGTCCGTCGCTGAGCGGGTTGCCGCAGATGGTGGCCGCGCCGACGGCGCGCAGGTGGGAGTGGCGTTGGTCGCGGAACGGCCGCCGGCAGCCGGGGCAGGTCTGAGCCAGGAAGCGGCGGTGCTGGTGGCAGGCGGTGACGACCGGGAGCCGCCAGGCCGTCATCCAAGCGCCCGTGTCGGCCAGGCAGGCGGGGCAGAGCTGGGTGCCGTGGGCGGGCGTCCAGCCGCGCGCGGCGACAAGCCGGTACGAGTGCCTGTCCTCGTGGTCGAGGCCGCTCAGGTCCACGGCCGTCCCGTGGAATACGGCTAGCGCTGCGGCTTGGATCTGTGCCGGTCCGACGCGAGTCAGTCGGGCCAAGCAGGTGACCGCTTCTGAGGAGGGGGCGAGGGTCAGGAACCGCGTCGTCGCCGGCCGGGACTTCATCAGGGTGAGTAGCGCCGCGGTGTGCAGGCCGTTGGCGTCAGCCAGGTGCTCCAGCCAGGACTCGATCGACTCCCCGGGCCGGGGCGTCACCGTCACCGGCAGCGGTTCAGGCACGTACCGGTCCGTTGTTGACGCGACCCCCAGGCCCTGTCGTCCGGCAGGAGATCCTGGGGGTCACTTCCCGGTCCCTCGCAAGGGGGGCTACGCCGCCAAGGTTACGCGGGCCCAGGCACGTGGAGAACGCGTGCAAGCGGGACGCTCCCCGAATGGACTGCCTTAGCGTCGTCATGCGGTGTCCCGGCGGCGGCGCATGGGACGGCGTTGTCTCAGGTCGTCCGGTTGCCCGTTGCGGTAGCCCTGGCCCCCGGCGATGCCGGTGTACCCGGAAAGCCAGGCCAGCTCGGCGCATTCGAAGGTGACCGGGCAGCCGGCACAAACGGCGGCCGGTTCAGTCAAGGCGGCGGCCCGTTCGACGGTGGTGCGGGCGGCGGTATACGCCGTCTCCCAGGCATTCCACTCACGGGTCAGGTCCTTGCAGTCCCCGTCGGCCAGGGTCCAGGCCATGTCTCGGGCCAGGACCCGTTGGCTGATGCCCCTCACGGGCGAGCCGTTCTCGGACGCAAGCAGGTGGGGCAGGTGACGCGTAGGACGGTGATGGTGTCGGCCCAGAGCGGGTCGGGGCCGAAGTCGGTGACGGCCCGGTCGATCAGGTCGCTGCGGGCGGCGGTGGCCTGGCCCGCGGTTAGATACGCGCCGGCCAGCTCGGCGCAATCCCAGACCAGCCAGAGCACCTCGGTAATCAGAGGTGAGACCGGCGTCATATCAGTGGTGCTCATCCGTACCTCCGAGTGACGCCTGGCAGGGTGGCGCGAGCCATCGGGATGGTGGTGAGGTCGGCGTCGGCCAGCAGCTGCTGGCCGACGTCGTGCAGGACGAGGCATGCTTCGGGGTCCAGGCCGATACCGAACGTGTGCACGTTGCGGTCGGGGATGTTCGGCCACCGGCTGCTGCGCATCGGGCCGTGGGTAAACCGTCTCCAGATCCAGCCCAGCGCCAGCTGGTCACCGGGATAGGCGGCTGAGCCGATCCCGGGGAGCCGGCGAGCGGGACCGGTGGGTAGCCGCGTCACGGCTCGCAGGGTGTCGCGTCGGCGCTGGTAGTCGACGAGCCCGGCTTCCAGGATGGCGTCCAGGCCGGCGTTGAGCAGGTCGGAGTCCTGTCGGCGCAGCGCCTGCCAGGTGTTGAGGCCGTCGATGAGGGATCCGGTGGGGATGTCGGGGATCCCGAGCGCGGTCAGCGCGGTTGCTGGTGAGGAGTCCTGGTCGAGCGCTTGGTTGAGGAGCATCCGCAGGGCGGTGGCGGCCCGGGCTCGGGACAGCCACTGTCCCGGCCGCAGCGGCTCGTTGACGTCGGCCGGGATGGGCAGCGTGGTGGGGATGTGGTTGGGCCGTAACCCGTCGCGGGCGGTGTGGCGCCGGATTCGGGTCAGCAGCCACACGAGCCGATGTTGGTCGTCAGGCGTGAACCCGAGGAAGCCAGTCGACCTGCCGGGTCGTTCGCCTTCGACTTTAGGGTGGCTGCGACCGACGAGGTGTCCACCCGCGAGGACGAGGATCGCGGCGACAGTGGCCGGGTCGCCGGATGGGTAGACGCCCCACGCGCGGGCCGCGTCGACGTCGACCGGCGGTAGGTCCTGGCCGCGCGCCGGCTGCTCGTCCACGACGCCCGCGGCGGTGAGCTGGCAGCGCCGGCGCAGCCGGTACAGGACCCGTCTCGGCCCCAGGTTGCAAACTGAGGCCTCGGCGAGCTCATTGAGGATGCCGACCAGCTCAAGGACGGGCGAAGCGGCAGGCCGGACGAGGTGGGGTGATCCGGCCGTCGTCAGGTAGCAGCGGCATCGCCGGCAGACAGGCATGAGCGCGGTCTGCCAGAGCAGCTCGGTGTGCCCGGTAGCGAGAGTGCAGGACGGGCAGATCCAGGTGACCGAGTTATGGAGGCGCCAGCCGTGGCGTCGCTGGACGCCATGCCCGCGGACCGCCAAGGGGTACCGGTCCATCGTGAGCTGGTACGCGGCGGAGGCGTCCAAGCCAGCAAGGGCCGCAACCTTTGACAACTCGGTCTTGGGGACGTCAATGTCGTGCCGCCACGGCAGCAACACCCACGCTCGGGAGACGCCGTTGGCATCCGCGAGGCGTGCCGCATACGAGGTGAGTGGTTCCGAGCGGCGTGGAGTGGGACGCACGGGCAGTATCACGGTCATGGCGTTCTCCGCCTCTGCTGCTTTGCCTCTCTCGCCTCGAGCTGTCCGTCGACGGATCGGTCGCTGAGCTTCACGGCGTCGAGGTCGTCGTGGCTGATGACGCTTCGGCGGTCGTGAACGGCGTCGAGGACGGAGCCAGCGACAAGCTTGGCGACCTCGCCGACGTACCCCTGGGTTCGCCGCCACATGTGTTGGGCGAGGCCCGTAACGAACATGCCGGGGGCCGCCCCGGTGAGGTGCCGCAGCGGCCGTTCTCCAGCCGTCTCCAAGAGCTGCTGCCATTCTGCGCGCTGGTCGACGGTCGTGATCTCGAACGCGCCGACCGTCATGGTGGTGAGCCGGGCCCGGATCTGGGGGTCGTCCAGGATGGCCGTGCTGTGGAGCTCGGCGCCGACGAGGATGACGGTGCCTCTGGCGCGCTCACCGAGCTCGGTGTTGAGGAACTTGATGTAATCCAGGACAGCGCGACCCTGGGCGCTGGAGGAACGCAGCATGTGGGCGTCGTCGAGGATGACGACGCGGACGCCGTGCATGCGTAGCGCGTGGAGCACTCGGGTAGTCGTTGTCCGAGCAAGGCCCTCCGGCGGGTAGCCAAGGTAGAGCAGGATCAGGGCGTTGATCTCCTTAACCGAGCTTGACGACATGAGGGTGACGTAGACGACCGGCACCCAGTTGGCGACGACGCCGGGCTCGGGGGACCAGGTCGGACGGTCGCGATAGACCTGCTCGCCCAGGTCATCGCAGTGGATGCCAAAACCCCACTGCTTGATCAGAGTCGACTTTCCGGCGGAAAACGGTGCGGTCAGGGCGACCATCTGCATCGCGCCAGGAGGACGCAACCGGTTGGTCTCGACGACGTCGTCCAAGTGGGTTTGCGCAGCTTCCATCGGCTTCGACACCAGGATCGCGGCGTTTATCGCCGAGGACAGCTGGGCGAAATAGTCGTCCTGGTCGGTGCGTGACAGAGCCTCGTACTTACGGAGCGGAATCGGGTCCGGCCACGCGGGCGGAGCGGTCGTGGCCTGGCGGTGCCAGTCGTGGGCGTCCATGTCAGACCGTCCGTCGGTAGTCGGGCCAGGGCTCGTCGTCCGACGCTTGCTTGGTTCTCGACGTCGCGGCGTCTTCGGTCTGTTCCACAAGCTCAACGGAGGCCAGGCGGAGCACGCTGTGCCGCGACTTCTCGAGGGTCCGGGTGGCTGCAGCGGCTTCTGCGTGGTCCAGGAGTGCCTTCTCGTGGCGCACGCGGGCGGCGATGAGCTTGGCTCGCCACTCGTCCATGTTCGAGGCGGCAGTGAGCTGGGTGACCTCGTCAACGATCTCGAGCATGACCTTGCGCTTGGAAAGGGCGTTGTTGCCGCCCCGTTCGCGCACGAGGCGGCGAGCCTCGTCGATGACGACGTCGGTGAGAGGCGCGTGGAGCAGATGCGATTCGCGCCACTCAAGTTGATGAACGCGATCGGTGAAGGGGTGGCGAATCCACAGGTGGCTGCGTTCGCGGTGGTCATAGAGGAACGGCATTCGGTCGTCGCCGGCGCGGAACGTGCCAGTTCTGAGCTGGCGCAGTTCGTCGAGGATCTCGCCGTCGTAGGTCAAGCCGCGGTACTCCACTCCGGCATGGCCAATCTTGAGCCAGCGCTTGGGGAGGAACTGGTAGACGAGGTCTGGGTGCTGGGGCACCGCGAGGTTGCCCGCTGCAAGCAGGAGCATGTCGAACCGTTCGAGCGGGGTGAAGTGACCGCTTTCCATCCCAGGTAGGCGTATGCCGTCGTGCGGGGTTCGGTGGTAGTCCAGCGCCACGAACCTGTGTAGGTGTTCTTCGAGTTCACGAGCGGTCAGCAAAGGCCGGTCGGCGACCATGACCATGCGACCGCGCTCCGTCACGCGTCGGCCCTTGAACCCCGGGATTTGCTGGCAGGCTCGTTGGAGGCTCTCGTGCCACCGCTCAACATGTGCGTTGTCAATGGGCCGGCTGCCGCGCGAGGGGAGCAGGTCGACACCGAAGTCGGTGAGCAAGGCTCGGAACTCAGCGGACAGGAAGATGGAGCCGTTATCGGCGCGGATCGACATCGGGGTCACGGCAGGCTTGATGTGTTGGCCGCGGATCGCCCTGCCGGTCTGGGGTCTGGGGGAACGGTGTGCGTAGATGGGTCGCCCGTCGAAGTCCAGGCTCACGGGGAGCCCGCACCAGCGGAAGCTGTCGATGGTGATCTCGTCGTCTCCTTCGACGAGCATGGACATGGGACGCATGGCGTCGAAGAGACAGAGGCTGGCCTCGAGGGAGGTCGCACTTCGAGGGACGACGCGGAGAGCGACGATGACTCGGGTGGGCACGGAGACGACGGTGATGACCTCGACCGAGTAAACCCGCTCGGTGAGGGGATCGATGACGAATCCGTCCCACCTGGTGACGTCGATTGCGAGGTGGCCGGGGTGGATCGCTGGGTAGCTGCGCCGACTGGAGTTCTTGCGGAGTTCCTTGGCACGGTTCTGGCGGGTCGTGTTGCCGACGGCGCGCATCCGAGAAGACAGGTATTCCTGCAGGAGTCGTTGCGGTAGGTGGATCGCGGTGATCCGCTCTTGCTTGAGTTGCACGCGAATTTGGCGCTCGACCTCGTTCTGGTTGTCGATGCTGATGTCACCGTCGTAGCGAGAGAGCACTTCCTGGGCGATGCGCAGGAATCGCGGGTCGAGCGCGTCGAAGCCTTGGACGCGTTTTGTTCTGCGACCGTCAATCAGGCCGCGGAGCCCCTCGCGCTGCCAGGCTTTGACCCAGAGGCGAACGGTGCTTTCGGAGACGGACTCGGTGATGAGTTCCCCGGATTGGACGCGGCGCATGATGATGCGGTCGGCGCTTCGTTCAACGGAGAGCTGCCGAGCCATGAGGCGAATGCGGACCGTCACAGTCACGCCGAACCCGCTGCCGAAGGGGTGGAATGGCTCTCCTGGTCGGGCGAGGTCGGCGAGGCCGTCGCGATAACCAGTCAGGATTTCTAGGACGACTTCGAGCCGTGCGAGAGCCTCGAGACGAACGGTGAGAGGAAGGCTGCTCCACCACGGCTCAAGGGCGAGGTGGACTCCCTGCACGCCCGTCTCGTCCGTCTCGCGAGCCTCCAGTCGATCCCACGAGACCTCTTCCTCATCGCCGATGACGGTCTTAACTCGTACGCCGAACCGCCCGATGGCGACGACAAGGACTGGCCCGTTGAGCATGAGGAGCCTCATGCCCTTGGTGATCACGACCTCGTGGCTCACCCGTCGGCCCCGGTCAGGGGTCGCGACAGCGGTGTTGATCGGTTCAGGTGTTTGTCGAGGTCGCAGGAGAGCTCGCCGCGCCAGATGGCGTGCCACATGGAGGCGGTGACCTGTCCACTGTCACGGTCTTGGTCGATCACGTCGCCGATGGTCCGGGTGCGGTTGCTGCCGACAAGTGCTGCCAGGTTCGCGGAGTAGTCCCATGGTTCACGCCTGAATCCGTGGAGCCACATCAGGTTGGCTCGGCGCACCTGAGTGTGGCCGGTGAAGACTTGGTAAGCCCACGCGAAATCCGTGCACGCTCGCTGTGTCAGATCGGCCTTCACCACAAAGTCGGCGTCTTGTTTCGACTCGGCTCGCGCGTCCCAGACCGTGACCGCACCGGCATGGTTGAGGCTCAGCAGGTCTGGCGTGTGCTCTAGCCGCCTGCCGCTGCGCTTGCCCGGGAGTCTGAGCCTCGCCGGCTGGGCAACAAGCCAGACCACGTCGTGCCGCCGGTCTAGCTCCCGTAGGAGGTCGTGTTCGAGACCTGACTCCAACATGAGTTGCGTCTGCGTCGTCGTCGAGTACGCGAAGGCGGGCACGTGCCGGGACTTCGACCCAGACCTCGGCCTCCGCACTCGGCTCACGGTTCGCGGATCTGGCGGGAGCTCACCATCCCAACTCCGCGTTCCAGCGCCGACGTTGAACCACCACTCGACGGGATCGTCGGTCATCACTACCGGAGCTGGCTGCCTTCGGGCAGGCGAAATAGACTGTGGCACGCGACGGCACCTTCGTTTCTGCGCAAGATTCATCGGGGCCGTCCACGGGGCACCTCCGTCGCAACCGGATGGTGCCCCACTTTTGTGGCCCGAGGTCAGAGTAGGCACTGCCTCATCGCGCTGTCGACGATGTCGATGAGGGTGTCGCGACGTCGACTATTTCGTTCCGTGCGTTATCCACAGGCGATGCCCCCCGATTGAGCGCTGGCCTCCTGAACTGCACGAACGCAATAATCGGCACCTCGCCAGCCAGCCAACTAGGCCTCCGAAGGGATCTTCGCCATGAGGAGTTTCGGTCTCACCCTCGATGAGCTCATCCAACTTGCGGCCGAGGTGGCGGGAGTCGACGCGAGGTGTCTCAACCCGGCTTGTGACGCGAAGCTGACGTACCGCGAGTCCGAGCGGGGTAGACAAGCGCTTTACTGCAACGACGTCTGCAGGCGCTCCGCTTGGCGCAGTCGGGAGCGGCTAAAGGCAAGCCTTAGGGCCGTCATTGAGAGCCATGAGCTTTTGGAGCGCCCGGCGACTGCCCTGGAGCTGCGCTCGATCGAGTCGAAGCTCCGTTGGCTTCTCGCCCGTTACCCCGCTGAGGGTCACTTGGAGGAGGCCGACGGTGATGATCGTTTCGCTGACCACGTCCCGGCGACGGTCATCTTGGCGCGAATGGACGATGACTGGACCGAGGAGGCTCTCGCTGAGGCTGGCCGATATGACGCCCGCATGCGCCTCAAGTACATGAATCGACGACGGAGGCCACTCCCGGCCACGCCGTCTCTAACGGAGAGGCAGCGCGCCTCCATCGCCCTCCAGCGGCGACACGAGGTGGAGCGCATCCTGCGAGTTGACGTCGGCGGCGGTCCCAGCTGACGCGCGTTCCTCATCCCCGCCGCTATAGATGTCTTGACACTGAGACCGCTGCCGCACGGGCGGGACGTTCGGCGCCGCTGAACGGGTCATGGACCACCACATCTGAGTTGGTGGCGGTGAGCGTGGACCGGGCTATCGTCGCGGTGCTCTCGTCGAGCAGTCCGGCATGATTCAGAACCGTTGACAACACATAGACCTGTTGGGTGTTCACCTCCGGATCCCGGGTCTGCCTGGCTCCGGGCGCCTGCGCCCAGATTGGAGTGCTGGTATCCGCGGAGGCAGGGTCCTGGATCGCGGATCGAAGTGCGTTTACCGCGTCCCCGTCGTGGTGGAGTCGGCGCAGGAGCGGGCCTGTCAGCAGCGGGAACACGTTGACGGCGTCCCTGAGCAGGATCTGCTGGTGGGCTCGTGTAACGATCGAGGGCAGGACATCGGGTGTTGAGGACCGGACGGCGACAGCGAGGGTGTCGATCCACTCGCGACGCTCCCGGTGATCGTCGGCGCGGAACCAGGCCTCCAGATCCGCAAACATCGTGCGACTGCGCTCGTCGTTCGGGAACAGTTCGCAGAACAACGCCCGCAGCTGCGGGTTGGTCTCGAAACCGGGCTGCTGCGTCAGCGCGTCGTGGAGCGTGTCGGCGGGGATCTGCCATGTGTCCGTATCGACGAGCAGGTCGTAGACCTCGCTCGCATCCCTCCAGCTGGAGGTGGACGATCCTTCGCCTGTCAGGCAGGCGACGAAGAGGCCCAGATCGCGTCGTCCATTGCGATAAGACCAGAGAAGATGCTCCTTGCCTTTCCGAAACTGAGGGTTCGCGTCTGCCTCTGCATGAATGAGGTCGCTGACGGCTGGGTGCGGTGATGAGCTGGCACTGAGCTGCCCGAGCACGGTTGCTCGGGCGTTGTCGCGCACGTTACTGGCCCTGGAAGCGGACAGGAGAGTGAACAGGTCGTCGCCGAAATGGGTGGACACCTCGTCCCAGTTGGCGTTGAGCAGGTCGATCAGTTCCCGGTCGACGCCTCCGAACAGGTTTTCCAGGTGCACGCCCGGTCGGGTGGGTTCCCCGATGGTTTCTAGGAGCCCGTCATGCAGCCCGAGATCGCCGAGCAGCAGCATCCCGACCCACCCGGTCTGCCGGCGCTCTTCCCAAGCTGGGCCGTAAGCGGGGAGTTCGGCTTGCACCTGGGCGCGTAGCCAGTCGGTGGCTTCCTTGGTTTCCCGGTGCTCGACGTTCGTTGAGACCCCATACCGCTCGACACGTCGGATCAGTCCAGTCAAAGCAGCGCGTCTCACCCAGGTGTCTGGGTCCTCGCCCCAGCTCCCGAGCAGATCGTGAAGGGTCGCGGGCGTCAGATCGGAGCGGGTCAAGGCATCGACGAGCACCTCCCGCAGCTGCGGTGGCAGGTAGGCGAGCTGATAGAGAACCGCTTCCATCATCATGTTGGCGGTGGGGTCGGCGCGGGCGCCGTATGTGCGCACGATCGCCGGGGGTGCTGGGTCGTGTACGCCGCTGCTGACGTGCCGGGGGTGTTGGAGGGCCTGCAGCGCGAACGCGACAACCGTCTCGTGCGTGGGCCAGGCGGCGATGATCGCGTCGACATGCCAAGTGAGATATCCCGTCCCGACTGCAGTACAACGCGTTGCAAGTTCATCCGGATCGTATTCGTGCAGCATTGCGGCGGACTCAGCATCCTTCGGGGCGCTGGCGAACTGCGTCCAGGCTTCGGCGACGGCTTGCGCCACCACGACGCGCGTTTCTCCGTCACCGTCGTCGGTCGAGGACCGCAGCAACTCGACGAGCACCCGAAACCCCTCCGTGACACCGAGCGCTTCCAGCGCGAGCGGTGCGAGCGGGGCCGCCGACTTGCCGGGGCCATGCAGGCGCTCCTCGAACACTGCACGCACCTCGGGACGGTGCCCGAACCGTCGCAACAGCACAGCCCCAACACGCACGGGACGCCACGAGTCCAGAGCGGGCAGGAGCGCGTCGAGCGCCTCGACGTCCGTCATCGACTCGGCCAGGGCGATGATGCCGTCGTTGAACGGAGGTGTTGAGGCGTCTTGGCGAACGGTCACCGCGGCGCTGCGCACGAAGGCGGGGTCTGCTTGCCACGACTCGGGGATGAGCGCAAGGTTGTACAGAATGAGCCCGTTGCGGTCGGGATGTTCCAGTTCGTCCGCCACCCAGTCCTTAATCTCATCGTCGTCGCTGAAGGTGGTGCAAGCGAGAAGCCACGCCATCGACCGGTCGCCTCCGTTCCTGCCGTTGCCGGACAGGGTCTCGAGCACGAAACGCGCCGCTTTCGGCTGCTCGGACACCGCGTGCTGCACAAACGGGATGGCGAGGTTCTTCCAATGCTCCTGCGGACGGAAACCCTCATGCCGCAGGAACGATCCGAACCAATGCTCGTCTTCAGCGGTGAGGTAATCGAACTGCCCTCCCGCCGCTTCCCGTAGCAGGTGGAGAGCGCAGACTCGCAGCTCCGGGGTGATCTGAGCTCGCGCCCACTCGAGTAGGACCGGTAGCTGCGGCCAGTCGGGCCACCCTGTTCCGAGGGACAGCAGCCCGAACGCCTGGTCGATGGCCTTCGTGCCTTGACGGACGCTCGTTTCGATGCGGGCGCCGACCGAAGCGTCGCCGGCGTAGCGGGTCGCGATGGCATGAGCTGCGTTCAGCTGCACCGCTTGGTCCTCGTGCCGTAGTCCCCATAGCAGAGCAGGAAAGACCCCCGCCTCCGCGACGTCGGCGTCTCGGAGCATCCACAGCGGTGAGGTCGGCTCGGGGTGAGCGGCGTTGAGCCATCGTGTGAACGTTGCGAGGAGCTGCGGTCGCAGCGAGGCGTGTTTCGTCATCGAGACCAGCGACGCGATCAGCGTGACCCTGTGAGCAGTGTCGGCGTGCTCGGTGACTCGGTCGATGATCTCCGCCACCCACTGCGACTGCTTCGGCGTGGTGACCGCGACGTCGGCGGCGACGGCCTCGGCGATCAGTTCGTACTTGTCGACCGAGTCCACATCGGGGTGCTCGCTGAGCCGGGTGAGTAGGGACACGTTCACGTGGGCGTTGACCTGCGTGGCGAGCCCGGCGATGAGCACATCCCGCCATGTGGGGTCGCCGGCCCGGGCGATCATGGCGCTCTCGTGCTCGTCGGGCGGGAGGGTGGCGAGGTGCTCGCCGGCAAGCTGATCGAGCAGAACCCGATGCAAAAACCCGACCATGCCGACGCCCTGCGGGACGAGCAGGCCGTATTCGTCCTCCGCCTGTGACAGCACGGCCGCTGCGACCCGGGCCGCGTCGGCCGTCGGATATGCGAGACCGTCCTCGCGGCAAAGTTCCTCTCGGAACCGTTGCTCCATCTCCTGACGGGGACGGATTGCTGAGCCGCCCTCGATCTTGGCCTGGTAAGCGACGCCCCGTAGCACCGTGAGCATGTCTGCGGTGGAGAACTCGGATCCCGCCGCGGATGAGGCGCGTCGGCGCATCTGCGGATGCTTGTCCACCAGAAGCTGGACAAGTGCGGAGAACAGATGGAACCGTTGCGGCGGCAACGACTCACCGCGCCACGACTTAGCCAGCAGCCCGAGGAATAGCGGTGTGCTCAAGAGAGGGCCCAACGCCGGTACCTGGGTCAGCTCAGCCAGGAACGATGCTGCTTGCGGGCTGGACCGGCCATCGCCACGGACCGTGTCTGGCTCGGACAGCACCCGGGTGACCAAATCGACCTGCTGAGTGTGGGTGAGCGGGGCGAGGACAGCCTTCACCCAGGGCTCCACCCAATTCAGCCGGTCCACCGCGTACGGGCGGGCCGTAAGGATCGCGCCGATGCGCCGTTGAGACACGAAGGACTCGATCAGCCCAAGCGCGTACTCCGCGGACGCGGGGTCCTTCCACTCATCAACGCCGTCGACGAGAAGGATCGCCCGTTCGTCGTCGAGCGCCAGCTGGGTGAGATCCCAAGCCCGCGGTCCACCCTGCTGAGTGACCCAAGCCTGAATGGCCGTGACAACCGAGTTCGTGGTGGACCCGTCGAGATGGCGGCATAGGAACCCGAACGGCAACCACAACGGCAAATCCCCGCCGTGCGCCCGCTGAATTGCTGCGGACTGCGGTTCGGCGGCCAGAATGTCCGCGGCCGTGAACATTAAGAAGCTGGACTTGCCCGACCCGGGTGCGCCGATGAGCAGCCGGAGGCGCGCGGATTCCGCCCATTCGTCGCCAGGAGTGCGCGCGCGATCGGCATCCGCCAATCGCGCGGGGTCTCGCCGCGCAGGCCGGCGGATGCGGCGACGCCTCATCCGCGGCGTTCCCGCGTATTCCTCCAGGGGCTGAATCGTCACCGGTGGCTCCGTCTGCTCCGGTTCCACGGCGCTTGTCCGCGGCGATGCGTTTTCTGAGACCGGTTGTGTATCGAGGATCAGATACGACAGACCCCGCGTGTGTGTTCCGGTGACCGTCGGCGAGGCACCCTGTGCCCGGAACGCGGCCCGGTAGAGGTCTCCGAGGGCAGCGCGGGCCGCACGGGCATGCTCGGGGGTGATCCGCCGAGCTAGCTCTGCGGCGTGGTCCTCTCCGCAGAACGCGACCACCCACGCCCGGCCGAAGAAGTCATCCACCAGGCGAGGCTGATCGCGGAGAATGATGGAGACCTCCTCCGCTCCCCACGGTTCGAACTCGACGCCCTTCTCCGCGAGGGTGTCGTGCGCGGATCGGACCACGGCATCCAGCTTGGTGTCGCGAAGCGACGAACTCGTGGCGTAGTAGAACCGAGAGCACCGGTCCGCCCACTCGCCGGCGAGGAACTCCGCCACAGCAGAGTTGATCGACGCCGGGGTCAGACGCTTGACGCGGCGTGACTGCAATGCCACGAAGCTTCTCCCCGCCGTGACGGCGGCGTCCAGCGTGGGTGCCGTTCGCGCGTAAACATCGATTCCTGCCTCCCTCCCTGTCAGGCTGTAGTGAGACACCCCGGAGCCCCCGGGTCCACCGTGGAGGGTGGTGACAGGAGACAGTTTCGTGAGCAGCAACAGTCCGGTTCTTCCCGGTGCCGGTGACCATCCCGGGGCTGGCTTGGAAGCGGTAGTGGATCCGGCGCCCCGTCCGGTGCGGCGGTCGTTCACCGCGGCCTACCGGGCCAAGGTGGTCGCTGAGTACGAGGCGGCACCGCACGGCAGTAAGGCTGCGGTGTTGCGTCGTGAGGGCCTCTACCAGTCCCAGATCCGGGAGTGGACGAGTGCGCGGGACGCGGTGACCCGGGGCGTGGCGGCGCCTCGACGGCCGCATCGCGTAGCCACGGGCGGCAAGGATGATCCCGCGCGGTTGCGGGCCGAGAACCAGCGGCTGACCCGCGAGCTGGCCAAGTCGGCGGCGGTGGTCGAGATCATGGGAAAACTGCAAGG
>JAABUR0100003044.1_pt1 | contig 24117 bp, 18 predicted proteins | sample 5560091 | NCBI WGS metagenome assembly JAABUR01 (sample SAMN10711879, study PRJNA513375) | rock metagenome | isolation source: Antarctica rocks | place: Antarctica: Victoria Land, University Valley sud
CGAGAACAGATATTCTAGATTGAGCGTGACGTAGTATACAAGAAATGATCATATGATTGTCTTTAAAGAAAGAGTCAATTTCAAACAATTCTAAGACTGATTTGATGAAAAACTTCTTATAAGACTGAAGAAAAGAAGAGAACAAGAATGCTAGAAGACAATAGAATATGTATAATGATCTCTGAGCGCGACTTTGCTTAAGAACTAGGCTTTTCTCGCGAACAGCGAAACATCATCGTTGATACTGACATCATCGTTCATATCAGTAACACGAAGAGTGAAGAATTTCTTGTTTGAGCATTCTTTGACTGTTTTACTCGAATGTTGCAACTTGCAGTAGTAGTATAGCTTTCATTTGTTGCAGATATCTTTTACCTCAGAGATAGCTAAAGCCTTGCTCTGAACTGCTGTCATAGCAAAGCTAAGATTCATGAATTCATCATCTTCTGAAGAGACAGCGAGAGCAACAAACACGACGAGAATTGACTTAGAGCTCAAAGAATTGATGATCAAAATCGTGAAGAACTTGAGCTTCAAAGAGATGAAGCTAGAGATTGTGATATGAGATTGTCGATGTTTAAGCTGCTGAAGCTCTTCGTCGATTTTCGAGAAAGCTTGAATGTATTTCAAAAAGATGAAGAGCTTCTTGTTCTCAATAATTCATCAGAAGAAGACGATCAGTTGAGTGATGTAGCTGACGTTGCGCTTCATGCAGTTGATCAGCGACACGTCTTCTAACGCGAAACGATCTTTTTTCTGGCAAAAGAGTAAATAATATTCGGCAAAGCTCATAAAGTCTTGCTTAAGAGTTTCGCGAAAATACGTGCAAGCGTCTTCAGCTTCAAAAGAATTGTCACAACAGTGACGAAGAATTTGTAGATATTCGTCGAAGATAGCAAGATTGCAGATGTCATTTGTTTGATATGACATCATGAGAATGTGAGTCTTCTTCCCAATTATAAGACGAAACTCGACGTAGACGATCTTGACTTCATTGATGATGTATCGATCGTGATTCATGTGCATACGCTGCTTCAAGCTCTGCTTTCACGCATTCAGCTTGTCTTTATCTTCATCGTATTCAACGATATCTGAAAGCTTTTCAGACAATCGAACGAAAATAGCTGCGACAGTCACAGACGCTGAAGAAAGATGTATAACAGAGATCGATGATAAAGATTGATTTCAAAGAGTTTGAGTCACTGCTTGAGCTATCAGAAAGACTAGGTTTTGCAAGTCTAAAGAAGCATAGGTCGAAGAGATTGAGACAGAAGAGACGAAGAACGAGAAGATTGCATTAATGACTTTACGAGCTTGATTCTGAAGCTTCTGAAATCGACGTAAGGCTGTCGCTGAGTCGTTGACGACATGTCGAGCGAACTCATCGACATTGAGTTCGTTCTCGAGAGTGTACTCGAGATGCTTCATTGAGCAATCGAGACGAGAAGATATCTTGAATCAACGAGAAAACGAGACGAGATCGCAGTGCATGAAAGCGTTGCAGAAATTGTAGATCTTTCGTAATGTCAGAGACTAGATTTGAAGAACTATCAATATAATGTATGATAGCTATGATAGAGTCAGATCTAGATACAAGTAGTGTACAGAACGAAAGACAAGAAGAAAAGAAAGCAAGATGAGCTTGAAGCGACTATATTACATGAGAAATTAAATCTGCTAGCGCAGTCGCGAAAGAGACATGTAGTCACATGACTCTCATGCGACTCGGCCGAGCTTTCAGCCTAGCATCATGACAGTTCAGTTATGCATCTCTGCAATCACTGTTTCAATCATTTCATGAAGTGTCTGTCAGAATCATGTTTAAATGAATCAATCAGCGAAAGTCAGAATTGAATAATGCTTGATCTTTAAAGATAGCTATAACTGAATATTAAGAATACAGAAGAAGATGAGTACAAAAGCTTTTATTTAAGTAATATTTAGAGACTATGCTAAGTTCAAAGAGAATGTATTTGTGACATGAGTAAAATGTGATGTAGAAAGAAAGATGATGTTGAACAAAGAGATGTTGAGAAAAGAAAATAGAGACTGAGTCAGATCTGAGCTAGAGACATTGACTAGTTCTAATCAATACGCAGAATACTCGCTAGCATATTTTGTGAATTAATTAGAACTTCAGTCTTTTTCAGTCTTGATACACTCATAACATTATTCTTTTCTTTGAAAATTTATGTTTGCATGAATGTAACTCATTTGCTTGCTTTCTTATTGAGTTATTTCAATACTAGCGTGACTTTCTTGAGTATAGCACATGAAATTCATTCAAAACTTTCTTAAAGTCATTGAATTCATCTTTATCAACATAGTATTATTCATCATCTTTATCTAGATCTTTTCATTTGATCTTGTACTGTATTTGATCTTGATAGCATCTGAAGTTCAGAATGTCATTTATCTTTCAATGTTCATCATTATCTTCTTTAATAATGATAAATTTGAGAAATTCTGCATGCTGTTCTGATAGAAGATCTTCTGAATACAATTGCAGTAGCTTTGAATTGAACATTGAATGCAGATGCTTCATGCTGATTGATAAATGAAGATGATAAAAGACTTTTGCTTTGACAGTGATTTGATATAATTCTAGTTATTTGTCTTTTAAATCTTTGCATGATCTCATGATTTTGACATTTTTGAAGAATAGTCAAACTCAGTTCTCTACTTCATAAATGACGTCTTGTCTATGTTTATTGATCTGTGCTTCAATGATCAGCTTCGTCTTTTTCAATTGTTGATAATCAAAGCTCAATAGCTTTTTCATTTGAATGACAATATCATCTGCTTTTCTAGCTTTCAATCGTTCATAAATGATTTCAGAGTCAGTTGTATCTGAATTGAAACTTATTCGAGAGTGAAAATCTTTATTGAAGTAGAAAGAAATCATTGAGATGATCAAAAAGATATTGAAATTGTTGCTGAATTTCATCATAGATATTCATTTAACTCAGTCGTTCTGCATGTAATTGCAGTAGATTCTAAGTTCGCATTCAACGTCTTGATTAACTCATTTCATCTGATCATTAATCTTCAAATGATAGACTGTGAATAAACTAACTGTGATTCTCAGTCGCTTGCAAAAACTCTTTCATATAGTCAATATGAGCTAGAAACACTTCAGAATCAGACTCTGCATCACGTAGCAGAAGTGTTCAAAAGAGTAAACATCGAAACTTTAAAGACAGAAACATACATGAGTTTGCTACATGTTCATCTAAACATGCTACAAAACAAGATCACGTTACACAGTCAAGTCAACGATTGAACGCAAGAGATCAGACAAGCATGCGAATTAATACGCGCTCGTTTGACGAGAGTTAATCACGTCATTTCTTGCTCACTCATCATCAAGAAAATAGTACTTCTGAATGTCTTCATTCGAGAAGATGCGAAGATACAGTCGAGACGCAGACGACACATCTTCTTCTTCACAATGATTTCAACAAGCAATAGCATCGCAATAACGCAGTATCACAAAGATCAATGAAATCAACGATGAAAAAAGTACAGAGAACGCGTCGCAGATGTCAACGCAATCTCAGCACAAAGATTGCATCTGAGCAATAAGATGATAAAGATGCGTGATGATCTTCAGAAAGCAGAAAGCACTCTCGCAATGTACATCAGAATTAAACGCATAGATCTGAACGCTTATCTGCACTCTAGAAACATTTCAGACATGAATAGCTCGCGATGCAACTGCGAATGAAGTCATCAGACGACAAAGCATGTACTCATGCACTGCTTGAACTGATTGTATCTGCAATCAAGAATGTTACAAGATGCTGACTTCTTAAACTATTGAATAATCATCGTCATCACGAAGAATCTCAGAGCAGTAGCGAAGATAATGATGAAAATGAAGCTCTTGAAGCAATTTAGAGTGACTAGAACACTCATTCTCTAACGTGCAATCAACGCGAACAAATTTGATACATAGTCTCAAAACACACTGTTTCGACTGCGTGAAGCAGTCGTGTAGACTGCGAGTGATTTTCTACCTCAAAGAATTTTGTTCACTCGATACAGATAGCATAAAGTCTTTCATGAGTTGATTTAATCGATGTCACAAGAGTGTATGAATTTATTATTATTATTATAGTCAATATGAATTAAAAGTCTTTGTTTGAAACAATAGAACTGAATAGATTATGCAGTTGATAAACATTTCATAGCATAATTCAAATCATTTCTTCAACTGAGATGTCATCATCTTCTCAATGACAGAAAACATAGTGATGTTCTTTGATGAAATAACATATGATTATGCAAATAACGTTATAGTTTTCTGATAGAAATAGTTCAGTAATGAAGTTCATAACTATATCTTTTCAGCGTTCTTGTGAAATGAGTAGAAAATAATGAAGTTCATTGATGCTATCTTTAAAGACTTTGCTTCGCTGATAAACATGACAGTTTCAAATGTACAGTTTGATTGTAACTTGATGATCTGATCAATAGTAGAATCGTTGAATTAAATCAATAGTTCATTTATTGTCAAAGTGAGAGATTGAGAACTGATCATGAATTTTCTGTAGCAGTTTTGTATGCATATTCTCAAAGACTCACAGTAAGTCTTTTTTAAAAAGAACGCTGTCAATGATTTTGCAGTTCTTTAATTTAGTGATATGAAATTTGAGCTTGTTCTCGTTCATAGCTTGTTTATATTCATTGCAAAGCTCATTCATTTAATTGATTATATGCACTCATTGATAAAGATTTGCTTTCAATTCAATGAGTAGAACATCAACTCTATCGAGAATCAAAATAGTCTGAAAACAATCTTCAAGTCATTGAGCTGATTCAGAAATGTTTGCTAAAGACATTCAAGTTAAAGCATTGACTTTAGTATTCATTTTGTCTGATTTAAAGATGATCTGAAAGTTGAACTTTGACAAAATGTTCAGATAGTTGACTTGTCATTGACTCAACTGTTTATTTTTCATGAAGATTTTCAAAGCTTGATGATCAATGAATATCTGAATGAGTAGTTTAATGCACTTCAGCTCAAGTCATCAATGTTCAAAGCATTGAATAATAACTAGCAATTTCTTGTCATAAATGTGATAATTGATTTCAGCGAAGATCATGCTTTTACTGTAGAAGATCATTGAATGAAGAACTTTCTCATCATCATACTGAGATAGTATTTCATCTTTTACATAGTTCAAAACATTGATCTTCAGAATAGCTTGTTGTTTGAGATTAAAGTGACAAAGTACTGAAATCAAGCTGACTTGTTTCTTTAGATTGTTAAAAACTTAAACACAGATCTCATTTTAAACAAAAAATATGTTTTTTCTAGTCAACTGAGTGAATGATTTGACTAGCTTCGAGAAGTTCTTAATGAAATGATGATAGAAGTTAACAAATCTCACGAAGCTCTGAATTTCTTTTAGATTGATTGAAGTGATTCAGCTCACTATGACTGTCACTTTGCTGAGATTCATACAAAGATCTAGTTCTGATATGATGATTTCTAGAAAGACAGTCTCTTCTACATTGAATTTGCACTTTCAAATATTCATTTGCAGTTCAACTTCACGTAGTTGACTCAATACTAGTTTGATGAAATCTTTATGTTTCTTTCTCATTTTGCTATAGATGAGAATGTCATCTAGATAAACTTGACAAAAGTCGTTCAGAAAGTTTCATAAAACATCATTCATATATTGCTGAAAGAAGATTAATTCATTAGTTAGTTTGAATGATAGCATCTTCTATTTATATGCTTCTAAAGCAGTGATAAAAGTGATGTAATTCTCGTTATCAAAGTGCATTTGAAGTTTGTTAAACGTTGATATAATGTTCAATCTAGTCAGATGCTTGCAATTCACTTAAATCTGTCATCAAGTTAAAGTTGAGTTGAGTTGAAAGAAGTTAATTTAACTCAAGTTTGAGTTCAAGTTGAGATTGAGTTGACATTTCTCAATTCAAACTCAACTCAGAATTGAGTTGAGTTGCTTGAACTCAATTTTTGTTACTAAATATAGTATACTATGTACTAAAAATAGTATACTTTTTCTCTTTTTTTTCAATTTTTTTTTTACAATTAGTTTTGCAATCAATTTGATAGAGAATTTGATAGAGAGATTGATGAGAAATATGATAGAAAATATAGTGAAAAATATGATAAAGAGTGTAGTAAAGAATATGATAGAAAATATAATGAGAAACATAGTGAGAAATATGATGAAAATATAATAGAGAACATGATAGAAAATATGATGAAGAATATAGTGAGAAATATGATAGAAAACATGATAAAGAGTTTAATAAAGAGTTTGATAAAGAGTTTGATAAAGAGTTTGATAAAGAGTTTGATAAAGAGTTTGATAAAGAGTTTGATTATTTTGATAGAGAATTTGATAAAGAACATGATAGAAAATATGATGGAAAATATAGTGAGAAATATGATAGAAAACATGATAGAAAGTTTGATAGAAAGTTTGATAAAGAGTTTGATCACTTTGATAGAAAATTTGGTAGAAAATTTGATAGAAAGTAGATCTGCAATTAAATTCAAGTCAACTCATTAAGTTGACTGAGTTGAGTCGAGAGTCTGACTCAACTCAATTGAGTTGAGTTGATCTCTCTTAACTTAACTTAACACTGAAACTCAATCTAAGTTGAGTTAAGCAACTTGAACTTGATGATAGATCTAAATTTACTATTTTATCAATGATCTCATTTATCAACGATAGAGAATATTTATTTCTTTTGAAAATGACATTTAGCTTTTAATAGTTTACGCAGAATTGAAGATCTTCATTTACTTTAAGAACGAATAAAACGAGAAAGAAATAGAGAGTTTGACTAAAAGTGATGAATTTCTTTGACAGATTCTCATTTAAGTACTTCTTTACTTTCAGAAGTTTGACAGAGAACATTTGATAAACTCGACAGCAAAAGAGCGTTGAATCACTGATGAACTCAATTTTATGATTGTAGAAGCAATGAGAAAGTAGTTTATTTGATTGAACTCGATCAAAAACATCTAGAAACTCATGATATTCTGATGACAGCTTGACTTTAATATCTTTCAAATTCTGAGTCGTTTCATTAATTGCAGAGTTATTTAGAACGTTCAAATTGCACTGAGTATTGTACGTGATTTCTCTATTAATATCAGTCATGAATAAAGCAAAGACTTCAGTCTGATTCTTCTTTAATTGATTCAATAAAGTTTTGAATGAAGCTGCATTTATGCTTTGAATTGAGAATGATTCTTTCTTAGTCGTAGTTGAAACAGATTGTTTGAGCATAATAAAAGTCTTAGTCTGAATGATAAAAGAGAACGAAGTTGATCGTGATCAACTTGAGTGCTTTGAATTGAGAAGAATTGAAAAAATCGAAATAGAAGTATTTAATTGATTTGAAAAAACAATGACGTTGTTTTGCATATTCAATAATATTTCGTTTTTGTTCATTCAAAGCTTATTCAATATGACTTCATGATGATTGATATCAGTTATCAGCATTGATACAGTCAATTTCTTATGACTTTTGATGATGAGATTGAATAGAATTTTATGAGTGATGATCTTCTTAAATATCTTTTCATCATAATCTCTTATTAACTTCTCTTTTATCAATGATATAGATTGAATTTTTAGTTTCTCGCATACTTTATTGACTAGATTAGTGTGTATGAGCATATAAGTGACTGAATCACTGTCTATCAGAGAATGAAGACTAAAAGATTGATTCTGAGAGTTGAGAAAAACATTAATTAGAAATGACTTTTCAAAGTAATTCTTTTCTGATAGAATTTCGTTTAGTTTGCACAAAGATATAATCTTTATTTCTTTAATGATTTTTGAAGAGATGACTAGTTTTTTGAATCGAAATTTGAATTGAAATTGAACTCAAAATGATTGTATTCATTGTTCACTGCATTGATTCTAATAGATCAATCAAAGCACTCTCTAGAGTTATGATCTGATTTATGACATATGAAACAGGTTTCAACTAAAACGTCTGCTTCTTTGATGCTAGTTAAAATCGCGTCACACAACTTTAGATGATCAGATTTTGAATGATCAACTGACTGAGTAATAACAGCTTTATGAAAGATGATTTTTGACAGATCATTGACATGTTTGATGAGATTGACTTTGTTCTTGATTTCTCAAATGACTCGCTGATCATTATTCAAATGAATCAGATAGAAATGAATCTCTTTAAGAGAATCAGATTGAACTAATTGATTTATTCAAATGAATTAAAGACGAGAATTTATTTTATCTTTCAGATTGATGATCAGTTGCTTTTCGTGATACTTCAGATAGAAAGATAATTGTTGAAACTGAGTGTAAAACTCATTGAACTTCTTTGATTCTTGAATCAAGTTGTAATATTCTTTATGAAAGTTGACTTTCTGTTACGAGTGTGTTGAAATTGAATAGAGTTTTCTAGTCAACAAGTTCTAGAGATTTTGACTCATGTTGAATCTCTAGTCTCAACACTTTATTTTAGCGCTTTCAATACTTGAGCAAATCTGCTTCGTTCTCTTTGTTTTGCACTACTATAGATACAGCTCGAAACTCTCTTTGATTTCTTCTGTATTCTTAATATTCTAGTTATAGCTATCTCTATTGATCAAACATTCTATTCAGCTACGCACTATCTCGCTGCAGTGTGATTAGATTCTAGACATGATCTCAAAATTATATTAAGAATTCATTAATCACATGATATCAATATCAATACTCATTCAAGCTACTCGATGAACAATGAAACAAGTATAAAGAAATTTGTTTTATCTGATGATTGATGCAATCGAAAGACAGAGCAACATCAGAAGATCAATAGAATCAACGACAAGACTGTTTGAATTGCTAGAGAATCTATCGCTCATTAAGTATGCAAAGTTCACTCGATCAATAGAATCAACGATAAAGAATCTTCGTTGATTGCTAGAGAATTAACTCATTCTCATGAAGCAGATGAGTGAAAACAATCTGTTCAATTTCTTTCTCTCTTCGTCTTGAAAGCTTATGAATCAGACGAGTCAAAACAATCTGTGTCGTCAGATCAATTTAGTGAGTCTGCTACAAATGATGCTCTCGTAGTGAGTCTGCTTCAATGACACTCTTCGTCAATGCAATGACATATCTATTCTCATCGCTTTATTTATCAGTGAATCAATCTATCTCACGTTCACATGCAACTAGTGAGTCTGCTTCAATGACAAGTCAATAGTCAATCTCTTTGATGAGCAAGTCAACTAGTGAGTCTGCTTCAATGACACTCTTCGTCAATGCAATGACATATCTATTCTCATCGTTCTATCTATCAGTGAATCGATTTATCTCACATTCACATGCAACTAGTGAGTCTGCTTCAATGACAAGTTGATAGTCAATCTTTTTGATGAGCAAGTCGACTAGTGAGTCTGCTTCAATGATCACTCTATTTCACATAGTGAGTCTGCTACAATAGACATTTGACGAGTTGATTTGAATCAATAGAAAGATTGATAGAAAGACAGACATCAAGACTCTACGTCAGTGCTATGAATTACACTACAAGTCATAGAAACATGACTTTTAAAGAAAAGAAGATAATGTTACGAATGTGTTGAGATTGAATAGAGTTTTCTAGTCAACAAGTTCTAGAGATTTTGACTTATGTTGAATCTCTAGTCTCAACACTCTATTCTAGCGCTTTTGATACTCAAGCAAATCTGCTTCGCTCTCTTTGTTTTGCACTACTATAGATACAGCTCGAAACTCTCTTTGATTTCTTCTGTATTCTTAATATTCTAGTTATAGCTATCTCTATTGATCAAACATTCTATTCAGCTACGCACTATCTTGCTGCAGTGTAATTAGATTTTAAACATGATCTCAACACTTTCTTATCTAAATCATTGAACAACTCAGCTAGTTCTTTCAAAAGATCATCAATGATCTTATAAAGATTGACATAGTCACGTTTGCATTTAGATTAAGCGACATCAGCTGCGTCATTAAATAATCTGAAATGTACATAGCTTAGTTTGACTCATTCATTTGAAAAGAGATCAACGTTGATCTTTAGTTTATTCTGAATTTTGTTGTATCAGTTTTCCCAAGTAGAATTCTTTTCGTCAGTAAATCAGAAAGAATCAGATATTTTCTGAAATTTAGAACGCTTAAAGTAAATGAAATCAGAAGAAGTGATTTCTTTAGTTTGAAGTCTAGTTTTCAACTCTTTGATTTTTTCATCTTGTTGATTACTCAGCTTGTTAAGTTGATCTATTTCTCTGTTGAAAGTCATGCATCAAGTCTTTCAGTTTTTGATAGAAACAGAAAGTATTACTGTTTCAGCGAATAACTTGTCATCTTCATTGATAAATGATTCAGCACTAGAGAATTTTAATGAATCAGTCTCAGAAGTTTGAGAAAAGTGACTTCAAAATTCTTTAAAATGTTCTTTGATAAATGAACGTTTTGACATGATGAAATTTGAAGAAAGAACAAGATCAAGCGAATGATGATGCTCAACAGTATTAATGAAGACGTATGATTAAGTGTTTAATCTTCAAAGAAGAATGTTATTAATTAGAAGAATATTTTTGATTTGTAAGTTTTTGAATGATTCTCAAGCAATTCACGAAGATTCTTTATCGTTGATTCTTTTAATCGAGTTGAACAGCTTATTTTCACTCGTCTGTTTCATAAGAATGAGTTGATTCTCTTGATCGAGTGAACTTTGCGTACTTAGTGAGCAATAAGTTGTCTAGTGATTCAAACAGTCTTGTCGTTGATTCTATCAAACTCTTTAGTGTTGTTCAGTCTTTCAATTGCATCGATCATCAGATAAATGAATTTCTTTAAATTCATTCTGTCTGTACAAGTATGTTAAATAAATAATGAGATCAGTATTGTGTGATTAACGAATTCTTAATATAATGTCAGAATCATGTCTAGATGAGTCAATCAGCGAAAGTCAGAATTGAATAATGCTTGATCTTTAAAGATAACTATAACTGAATATTAAGAATACAGAAGAAGATGAGTACAAAAGCTTTTATTTAAGTAATATTCAAAGACTGCGTTAAGCTTGAAGAAAATGTGTTTGTGACATGAGTAGAATATGATGTAGAAAGAAAGATGATGTTGAACAAAAAGATGTTAGAAAAAGAAAATAAAAACTGAGTCAGATCTGAGCTAGAGACACTGACTAGCTTTAATCAATACGCAGAGTACTCGCTAGTATACTTTGTGAATTGATTAAAGCTTCAGTCTTTTTCAGCCTTGATACGCTCGTAACAGTGTCATGTTAACACTGACTTTAATTGTTGTGTCAAGTGTGTATATTTAGATTGCAAATGCAATCTGATTGTCTCAGAAACTGAATGAAAGTGAGTTTGTAAAAAATGAACTCATCTTCATGCTGAGCTGAGTAAGACTTTGTGTTGAAATCATGTCTAGAATCTAATCACACTGCAGCGAGATAATGCGTAGCTGAATAGAATGTTTGATCAATAGAGATAGCTTTAACTAGAATATTAAGAATATAGAAGAAATCAAAGAGAATTTCGAGCTGTATCTATAGTAGGTCGAACAAAGAAACGAAGTAGGTTTGCTCGAGTATTAAAAGCGCTAGAATAGAGTGTTGAGACTAAAGATTCAACATGAGCCAAAATCTTTAGAGCTTGTTGACTAGAAAACTCTATTCAATCTCGACACACTCGTAACATTATCTTCTTCTCTTTAAAAGTCATGTTTCTATGACTTGTAGTGTAGTTCATAGCACTGACGTAGAGTCTTGATGCCTGTCTTTCTATCAATCTTTCTATTGATTCAAATCAACTCGTCAAATGTCTATTGTAGCAGACTCACTATGTGAGATAGAATGATCATTGAAGCAGACTCACTAGTCGACTTGCTCATTGAAGAGATCAACTATCGACTTGTCATTGAAGCAGACTCACTAGTTGCACGTGAACGTGAGGTAGATTGATTCACTGATAGGTAGAGCGATGAGAGTAGATATGTCATTGCATTGACGAAGAGTATCATTGAAGCAGACTCACTACGAGAGCATCATTTGTAGCAGACTCACTAAATTGATCTGACGACACAGATTGTTTTGACTCGCCTGATTCATGAGCTTTCGAGACGAAGAGAGAAAGAAATTGAACAGATTGTTTTCACTCGTCTGCTTCATGAGAATGAGTTGATTCTCTAGCAATCAATGAATGTTCTTTATCGTTGATTCTATTGATCGAGTGAACTTTGCGTACTTAATGAGCGATAGATTCTCTAGCAATTCAAACAGCCTCGTCGTTGATTCTATTGATTCTCTGATGTTGTTCTGTCTTTCGATTGCGTCGATCATCAGGTAAAACAAATTTCTTTATACTCGTTTCGTTGTTCATCAAGTAGCTTAAATGAGTATTGATATTGATATCATGTGATTAACAAATTCTTAATATAATGTTGAGATCGTGTCTAGAATCTAATCACACTGCAGCGAGATAGTGCGTAGCTGAATAGAATGTTTGATCAATAGAGATAGCTATAACTAGAAAACTAAGAATACAGAAGAAAGAAGACAGTTTCGAGCTGTATCTATAGTAGGTCGAACAAAGAGACGAAGTAGTCGATTTGCTAGAGCTTAAATAAATGAAATGTTTCAGCATATTTTGATTTGAAACATTGCTGTTTCTTGTTCACATATTGAAATCTCTAGAGTCTATTAACTAGACTCTATTCAATGTCAACACACTTCGTAACATTACTCTCTTCTCTTTAAAAGTCATGTTTCTATGACTTGTAGTGTAGTTCATAGCACTGACGTAAAGCTCGACGCTCGCCTTTCTATCAATCTTTCTATTGATTTTTCAGATCATCGAAATGTCTATTGTAGCAGGCTCACTATGAGAGGAAAGAGCGATCATTGAAGCAGGCTCACTAGTTGACACAGAAACACGAGGTAGGTCGATTCACTGATAGATAGAGCGATGTGAGTAGATAGATCATCGCATTGACAGCATCTTTGTAGCAGACTCACTAGAAGAAAATCGACTAGCTCATCAAAGAGATCGACTATTGACTTGTCTTTGTAGCAGACTCACTAAATTAACCTGAATTCGAATCGAGTCAAATCGAATTTGATGACACAGATTATTTTAACTCGACTGATTCACAAGCTTTTTGAAAGAGAAAGAAGTTTGTGATTCTCTAGCAATCAACGATCATATGTTCTCGTTGATTCTATTGATCGAGTGAATTGATGCTACTGAATGAGCGATAAGTTCTCTAGCAATTCAACAGTCTTGTCATTGATTTTATTGATTCTCTGATGTTGTTCTGTCTTTCGAAGTCGTTGATCATCAGGTAAACAAATTTCTTTAAACTTGTTTCGTTGTTCGTCAAGTGTCTTGAATGAATATTGATACTCGTATCATAGAGTTAACGAATTCTTAGTTTAATGTTGAGATCATGTCTAAAATCTAATCACACTGCAGCGAGATAGTGTGTAGCTGAATAAAATGTTTGATCAATAGAGATAGCTTTAACTAGAATATTAAGAATACAGAAGAAATCAAAGAGAGTTTCGAGCTGTATCTATAGTAGATCGAACAAAGAGACGAAGTAGATTTGCTCAAGTATCAAAAGTGCTAGAATAGAGTGTTGAGACTAAAGATTCAACATGAGTCAAAACTTCTAGAGCTTGTTGACTAGAAAACTCTATTCAATCTCGACACACTCGTAACACTTTGACTAAAGCAGCTTATTTGCAAAAGCAACAAGAATTAATTGAGTCTTACTGAAAGAATATGATATAATGAAAGTTCAAGAATATTAAAGAACTTGAGAAGAATGAATGTTGTTAAATGATTGAGTTATTTATTAATGATCTTCTTCTTAACGTTGATTTTGAACAGCTCAAAATCTTTTCTGATTTCAACTGATTGTTGAATTTCTTTGCTGAAACTGTTGAAGAAGTCTTTGACAGTTCTTGAGATTTTTCTCTGATTTTCAAGTGTTTTCAATATGATCATAATCTTTTCACTTGATCAATCAATAAGACTGATCTTTAATATCTTGCTGATTTAGTATATTTTCTACTTTGTATTCAACATTCTGATTCTTTGAATCAATTTCTGAAGATTTTGTCTGAATTAATGTATTTGCATCTGCAGACTTCAATAAACAAATATAAAATATTGAATGTATTTTCATAAATGCTGACAAATTTAACTTGTAGTTAATTAATTCTTTAATCTTTAAAATCTTATAAGATTTTAGCTTTATGTGATTTAGTTTATTACTTGATCTTTTTATTTTAATGTTTCATCTTAGTAAATATGCTTTGTCTTTCTCTTTAAAAGTAGATTTTTTATCTTTTCTTTTATTAGCATACAGAATTATGCACTTGCTGAGAAACTGTATGTTCTTCTGTAATTCTTTCTGTAGCAACTGCAATTGTTTTATCTGTAGCGTAGCTTTTTGAGCTAATTGTGCAAATTTACATGATTTCTTAAGAGTTTCTGACTTGAACTCATAGTTTGCAAAGAATGATGACATGCTGATTACTTCTGTTGTTGTGCTATTGAAAGTCAACTGTGTTACTGATAGTAGCTATATTCAATCATTTTGTTTATAGTTAATATAACATCTAAGATACTGTTTCAGTGTCTGATTCATTCTTTTTATTTATTCATCTGTTTGTGAAGCTGTTAACAACTTATAATAAATTTCTAGTTGATTCATCAAGAATTTTCAGAATTTCAATGTAAAGAGCTTGTTTTTATCTGAAATTATCTCGTCTGATAGTTTATGATTTGCTACAATCATTCTCAGAAATGTGTAAGTTAAATCTTCTGCGAATGTTACTTTCTTGTATGACAAGAAGTATTTGTACTTTATTAATCTGTCTGTTATAATCAAGATAAAATCATAGATTGTTTTGATGATTCTCTTCTTTGATTTAAATAGCTTGACTATGAAGTTCAAAGCTATGCTTTTTCACGCATGATTTGATGTGCTGAGACTTTTCAAAAGTTCATAAAGTTTGTGTTGATTGTGTTTTGTATGAATACATACATCGCACTTTCTGATAATATCTTCTATTTATTTTCTCATCTTTAAGAAATAGTAGATTCTAAATATTCTTTCAATAATTTTATTTGAATCTTGATGTTCATATATCATTGACTTGTGATGATCATTTATCATCTTTCATCTACATCTTGTTGAAACATAGATCAGATCTTGAAATGTTAGTATTTCATTAATAATCTCAAAGTTCATGTTGTTTTCAATATTTTCTATAATATTTTAATAATCTTATGCAACTGAGTTTTTCGCTAGCTTTAGCTTTACTCGTTTCTCAAGATCTTTGTTGTTGATTCATAAAGTAGCTGTATTTTGTTTATTGTAAACAATGAAATCATTCTGATTCTCTTGCAGAATAGTCTGATTTATCTGTGATTTATCTGTCATGTGATCTGCTTTTCTACTCAAGACGTTGATCTTCAAGTTCTCAGATTTCTTTCAATATTGAATTTAAAAGTTATATGATGATAATTTCTTTAATCATCTAATTTGTCTTCGATTTAAAACTTTCATGATTATGAAGTATAGCAGATTTTTGTGATTTGTATATACTTGAATCTGATGTCTAAATTCTTCAAGATATACTTTTCATTATTTGAAAGAGTCAACAATAGCTAACAGCTTCTTGTCATGTATCTTATAGTTCAATTCAGCGTCTGTAAGCTTTCTACTGTGAAATGCAATGAGATGCAAACATTTCTTATCATCTGATTGACTGATACATGCTTCAATAACTTCATTTGATGCATTCATCTTAAGCATAATGAGTTTTCTGATTCAAACATGATCAGTACTGACTGAAAGATGAACAATTTCTTCAGCTTCTTAAAAGCTTCTTTCGCTTTCTTAGTTCACATGAACAATATGTTCTTTCTTGTAAGATTCGTAAGTGATGAGATGATTCTAAAGTATTTCTCTATAAATTATTTATAAAAGTTCGCGAATCTCAGAAAGAATTGAACTTCAATCTTCAACTTTAATGTTAATCAAGTTGTAACAGCTTTTATCTTCTTTAAGTTCATTCTTAAACTCTGAAACATGATTATAAATTTCAAAAACTGTACACTCTGTACATGAAATTCACTTTTCTCTGACTTAATGCACAGATTGACTTTCTTCAAAGTTTGTAGAACTTTTCTAACATGTTGCACATGTTCTTTCTTCATCTTTGAGTGTACTAATATATCGTTCAGATATACTATGATGAATTAATTCAGATAACATCATAGCACATTATTCACAAAGATCTGAAACATGACTGAAGCATTGATTAAGTTGAAAGACATGATTAGATACTCATAATGTTTTAGTTGAGTGCAAAAGACTGTCTTTCACTCATCTTCTTCTTTAATTTGTATTTAATTAAATGCTTCAAGTATATTGAATTTTATAAATCACTGTGCATCTTGCAGTCTGTTCTGCAGTTCTGCTATGAGTAATAATAAATAGCTGTTTTTAATCATGATGTTATTTAGTGCTCTGTAATCAATATATAGTTTTAAACTTTCATTCAATTTCGAAATAAACAGAATTGAGTATTCTGCTGATGACTGTGATTCTCTAATGAATTCTTTTTGCATGTTCTTCTTCAGATATTGTTGCAAAGCATTGAGCTTCTCTGCTGACAATGAGTAAATGAACTGTTTCGTGAGTTTTAAACTGATCATCAAGTTGAGTTTCAAGTTGACATTTTGAACTCGAATTGAGATTGAGTTGAGTTGCTCACATTTTCAACTCGATTTGAGTCGAATTGCTCATATTTTCAACTTGATGCAATTCAACTCAACTAGAAATCAAGTTAACTCAACTTAATTCATCAAGAACTTAAACTTGACGTCAAGAGTATTAAGAATAGAAACATAAAACAACATGTTCACTTGTTCTTTGCATTATCTTTCTGTATTACTCATTTCATCATTTATATATTGCATTATTATTTCGCATTACTCATTACATTGTTTATATACTATCTTCAAGCAATTAACAACTATTGTTGTTAATACAAACTATTCTATAAAATGTTTAGTTTATTGACAACTTTCAATCTGTCTGACGAAAGCATTTCACATAGTTCATCTTCAAATAGTCTTCATTCTGAAGACTTTGCAAGTCAAGTTCAATGATCTATAAATTCTTCACATCATTTCAAAAAGAAGAAAATTAAACAAGAAGTAATAAACAAAATTCATCAGAATTTCTCACAGCTCAAGATAAAAGAGAATAGCGAGTATGTTCAATAAACTTTGAATACAGATGACTCTTTTCTACAATAATGATCTTAAATTTCTGTTGTCGAGAGTATTTAAAACAAGATTCAAAAAAAGATAGTTAATTCACTCTGATTCAAAAAAGTCAAAGATGATAAGTAATTTAATATAATAATAATAATAATAATAATAATAATAATAATAATAATAATAAATTTATACACTCTTGTGACATCGATTAGATCGACTCATGAAAGACTTTATGCTATCTGTATCAAGTGAACAAAACTCTTTGAAGTAGAAAATCACTCGCAGTCTACACGACTGCTTCATGCAGTCGAAACAATGAGTTTTGAGACTATGTATCAAATTTATTCACGTTGATTGCACGTTAAAGAACGAGTGTTCTAGTCACTTTAAATTGCTTCAAGAGCTTCGTTTTCATCATCATCTTTGCTACTGCTCTGAGATTTTTCGTGATGATGACAATTATTCAATAGTTTAAGAAGTCAGCATCTTGTAGCATTCTTGATCGCAGATGCAATCAGTTCAAGCAGTGCATGAGTACATGCTTCGTCGTCTGATGACTTCATTCGCAGTCGCATCGCAAGCTATTCATGTCTGAAACGTTTCTAGAGTGCAGATAAGCATTCAGATCTATGCGTTTGATTCTGATATGCATTGCAAGAATGCTTTCTGCTTTCTGAAAATCATCACGCATCTTTATCATCTTATTGCTCAGATGCAATCTTTGTGCTGAGATTGCGTTGACGTCTGCGACGCGTTCTCTGTACTTTTCTCATCGTTGATTTCATTGATCTTTGTGATACTGCGTTATTGCGATGCTATCGCTTGTTGAAATCATTGTGAAGAAGAGAGTGTGTCATCTGCGTCTCGACTGTATCTTTGCATCTTCTTGAATGAAGACATTCAGAAGTACTATTTTCTTGATGACGAGTGAGCGAGAAATGACGCGATTAACTCTCGTCAAACGAGCGCGTATTAGTTCGCATGCTTGTCTGATCTCTTGCGTTTGATCATTGACTTGACTGTGTAGCGTGATCTTGTTCTGTAGCATGTTCAAATGAACATGTAGCGAACTCATGTATGTTTCTGTCTTTAAAGTTTCGATGTTTACTCTTTTGAATGCTTCTGCTACGTGATGCAGAGTCTGATTCTGAAGTGTTTCTAATCTGCATTCTTTGCTCGACAGTTCATCTTTCTTGTCGCGCTGATGTCAGACTGATGCTTCGAATGCAATTTCTGACCTCACTACTGCTGAGTATACTTGTCTCGCTTTTGTGAAGATAGCTTCTCATGTGAAGACTTCAAGATGACTAAGTGTCAGCATTCTTGTGACGTGATTTGTCTCTATTTGTCAAAGATGCGCATCTCATCGCAGTTTCGTGTTCAGTTGCATCTATCGAAAATATGTTGTATACGTTGCATGCAACATACATAGAGCATGATCTCTATGCTGATTTTTCTCTTAGGCTCGAGAAATTACTCAGAGAGTTTTCTCGCGACAGATTCACAGTTTAAGATGAACAAGATCTCTCACTGCTCAGATTTCGACAGTTTACTTCTTAAGCATGAGTTGCAGACGTATCGCAGTCGATTTCTTCTCTAATCACATCGACACGCGCTACTGTTCTCTCGAGCTATACAAATGATGTCTTTGACTAGAGATTGATTCTATCATCAAGACATTCAAGAGTCAGAGCTCAGTGAAGAAATGAGATTCTCGAGATCGACAGTCGTTGTCATTGTATATCACGCCTTGCAGACGCTCGCTTCGCTTGTAAGACGTGCAACTCATCTGTTTCATGTTATCTGTAGAGATTTCTCTTGTGCAGATCGATCATGTCTTGCAGAGATGTTCATATGCTACACTTCTAATCAGACAGCGTAGTTTGATCATTCTTTACTAACTCGCTTGTGTTTCTCTTCTCTTAACGAAGTCTTCTCGTCAGCGTATTGCTCATGTATAGAATGTCTGTGTCTGAACGTCTGTTAAACAATATTAACAAGACTCTCGAGTTTGCTCGTGTCAAACTTAACAAGTCTCGTGAGTTGCTCATGTCGTAGTAACAAACACGCAGTCTTAACAAGATTTATATGTAGTTAGCATGTAGATTTAAAGAATGTTCGTGATTCAAGTTCTTTCTGCTAATCACTCTCAACAGATCAAACGCGAGAGTGTTCTGTCTCAGTTCTCGTTATCGCGATGACAAGATACTGAATCGAATGATTTTCATAAACGATTTTCCTCGTAGTTCTGCGTTCTATTTGACTTTCTCATCTGCGTGCAGATTGCTTGTAGCATGCGCATTGAGATTATCAAAGTCTGCGCGATCGCGAAAACTCTGCACGCGATCAACGCACAGCGCTTTGATGTCATTCAAACTTTTGATAATCTTTAGACTTTACTGTAGCTAAACAGTAGATTTGTAGTCAGCATCGCGTACAGATGAGTTTCATCGCTGATCAAGTAATTTAATATATGAAATCACTTTATACAATTGACTTTAATTGTTGAAGAATTGTTTAAAATCTCTTGCACAATCTGTCATAAAATTATGAATCATTCAACAACTTTTGATAGTTTTAGCACATCTGTTATGAAAAAGTATCTTGAATCAAACTTTTGCACAGCGACAGAGCGAAAATGCAAACACTTGCAATCACAGACTGAACTGACTTTCAAATGAGTAAGTCATATTTAATAATGCAAATTGATAATGCAAAATTGACAAACTATTAGAAGAAAAGTCATATTGAGTTAATCTCTGTCTTCAATCAAGAAGATTGAAAAAATCAATTATGTAAAATTTTTGTTGACTTGAATCTATTCTTTTGAATCATTAATAATGAGTAATTTCAAAAGCTGCTACATATGCTTTGTTCAAATCTGCAGATTGTGCATTGCACAAAGATGATAACTATGATTCTCTTTCACTATAAGAATATTTATGATCAAATCAAAATGAATCTTAAAGAATCACAACATGTCTTTATTGCTTTGAACGTGTGATCTAGTTCTTAAAGAGTAACATACTTGAAAGTGTTGATATATTGAATCAGTGTTGAATTTCAGTTTCATAAACATTTTATTGAATTTACATCTTTCAATATTGAGCATATCAATCATCAATTGATGATGAAGCTAATGAAAATTCTGAAGAACTACGCTATTAAGAACAAGCTTTTCAAGATTATTATTAATAATGCAAGCAATAATAGTATCTTGAAAGAGAAACTTGAAAAGATCATGAGTTATCATGAGTTTCAATGAAACAGAATACGAAATTTCATTAATTGCTTAACTTACATCATTAATCTTGTAACTTAAGATTTTATTCAAGTTCTTGAATCAAAGACAATAGCTGATAATGTTATTGCTCAATTAAAGAATGATCAAGTGCAAGATATTAAAACAAGCAGAGAATTATCTGTTGTGATTAAAAAGATTTTTTTTTTAATTCTTACTCGATTCAACACTTATTATGAATCTATGTGAGATTTTATATATTGTAGCGAACGCTGCGCTAGCGTAGCGCTTTTTTTATATCTACTATCGCTTTTTCTGCGTTCTATATTGTAACTGTTCTCAATGCAAGAACTTTATGAGCTTGTTTCTTTTCTACTTTTTCTCTCTTTCATTTAATTCTTCAATGATATCACAGTTTGAAATTAATTCAGTATGCTTGTTGAGAATATTATTCAAATGATTGCTGTCATCATGCTTCTGATTTTTAGAAGCTTTCTCAAGTTCATGATGTTTTCTTCATGTTGCATCATTTTTCATTCTGTCTTTTATTTGAAACATGTTAATAAAACATGCTTAATCGACATTTAATCTTTGCTGCATTTGCACATTGTTGTAGTAATTTTAAATACTCATCTTTCATGTAGAAATTAATTGAAGTCAATTTTCTTGATGTGTAGCTGCATCAATAATGCGCTGTGAGACTTTGCATGACTCTTGTGCAGTTGCAAATGTCAATATGTCATCTTTGATGTCAGATATTGAAAATGAGCTGCGTTGAATTTCTCTTTTCAGATCATTCTTCATGTTTGTCTGATCTGTTTCTGTATAAACATCAGTCTTATTATCACTTTAGTGCATTGATGCTCAATCAACAATAAAGACAAATCATGTATATCATTAATCATCTTGTTCATCACTTCATTTTCAAGTACTTCTGCATGTTTTGCTACTCAATGTAACTTCAGCATGACTTCTTAAGATCAAATGCTCTTATGTGCAATTTAAACTCATTACAGACATGTTTGATCTTTTGTTGATATCATAACTTTCACTATTTTCAAAGAAATCTGATTATCATTGTATACTTTGTATATCTTTTTATGACACTCTTGATTCACTGTCACTACATCTGCAAGATGTTTCGCTCTTGCAACTAATTCTTTCAGCTCATCATAATGAGTGATAATTAAAGTCAATTCTCTCAGTCTCTTATTTAGCTTTTAGTTCATTTTTATTGCAATTGCTGTAACATTGTTTCTGCTGTCATTATCATTCAAGTAAACTTTTTGCTTTGACATGAATGTATCAAAATTATGTTATCTTATTAACATTTTCTTATTTGCAACTATAATTATCTTTGATGTCTTTGATCAGAAAATCACTGTGTAAAAATGACTTCAATTCATCTTCATTTGTTTAAGTATTTCTTTCATTCACTTTCGCTTTAGCTGTAGAGATGTTTTATGCAGCTTTGATTTTCAATCTTTTTTAAATGTTAAGTTATTACAAATTCAATGCATTATTATCTTAATAACTTCATCTGATTTTTAAAAGTTCATGTTTGTTATTGATCTTTGTATCAGCTTTCATAAGTGAATATTTATTGACATCATGTTTATTTTCATCTATAGAGTTTCTGTTGATATCACTTGATAAACATTGATGATCTGTCACAATGCTTTTTCTTGCATTGATCTCAGCTTGATGTTCAGATTCTTTTGATGATCTTTCATTCTTTGTGATGTATATCATATGATGATTTTATGACTAAGCAGAGAGCGTATTATCACAAAGTATATTTATTTACTTGTTATCACTGATAAATCTTAAGTAAACTTGATGATTGTTTGCATGATCTTTTGTTTAATCACTAGTTTTGTATCAACATGATGCATGTGAATCACTCATTTCAGCTTAAAATTCAGTTGAACTTTCAAGATTCTGATATCTGATTTCAAGTTAATCTGATGTCTCATCAGCTTTACATCAACTTTCATATTGAATCATTTAGAAGTTTTCATAAAGTGAATCAGCTTATGCTTTGTCATTAAGAATTTGATGTCATGCGTTTTTGATCACTGTTTGCATTTATCATAAATCTCGCTAAAAACTCTGCAGTTGCATTTCATAAACTCTTTGTATATCAAGATATTGATGTCATTCACGAAGTTTGTAAAGTTAGTTCTCAGCTTGATATCATCACATGCTTTTAACAAGTTCATATTATAAAACAAATATAATATCAATGATAGCAAAGAATTTTGTGATATATTGATGTTCATGCTGCATTTCATCGTTGTGTAATCATCAATTGTGATCATGATGTGTTGATCTTTCAGAAAGTTCTTCACAAACTTCAGAAACAGTTTAAAAACTTTTCTCTTTTTCATGTCATGTAAAAGTTTGCTGTGCATCATATTATCAAATGCATTCTTCTTATTCAGACTCAGCAATGAAACTATTCTTCTTCTCATGTCATTTCACACAGTATGTATCTTTTTTATAATTAGTTGCAAAATCATATTTATTAATCTGTGTTTGCAAACTTTTATCTGAATATTCAATATTGAATTGCAAGCTTTTACAACATTTCACAGATGTTTAAATACAATGAATTTCAGTACTTTGCTCAATGTATTAAGTAATACAATTGATTTATATATTTTTGCTATTAAATGAGTAGAGTGAACAGTATCACATCTGATGAAATCTATCTAGATTGTAGAGAGAAGTCACAGACTGCTTTATTTATATACTGTCATGCATGACAAAGTTGCAACACATAACTTTATCTCTGACGCTAGTTTAAAGAAAGCTGCTAGAAACAAGTCTGACTGAATTCAGACTGAATTTAAAGCTATCACAATAAGCTGCTAGAAACAAGTCTGTCATTGCACTTCTCAATACTTTCACTTGATGCTTGCAAGTTTCTCAGCTTTCACTGCTTTTCAATTTTAGTTGTTTAATGAATTTCTTGAAATTCTGTTAAGATAGTGATTTAATTAATTCATCTGTTATCATATTTTAACTAGAAACAAAGTTCATTGAAATCTGATTCTTCTTGTGCAGATTTTGAATGTGATGATAAATGATGTCAATGTGCTTTAATCTTTCATGAATATGAGCATTCTTAATCAGCATAAAAGATGCTTGATTATTTCTTTTGAGCTGTGTGAATGAGACAGATTGATGAGTAATCTTCTCAAGAATATCAACGTAATTGTGACTGATGCTTAGATACTTTGTCAGATTCATGTTCTTGAGCACTTGATTAATTCATAGATTTTTCTTAATGCAGATTGATAAAGTCATGTATTCTGTCTTGATGATCAATGTAACAATGAACTTTTGCTTTTAACTCATTCAGAAGATTAATTCTTCATCAAGCATGTAAATGTAAATGAGAATCAACTTGTGATCTAGTTTGTCTGAGACGTAGTCTGAGTCAGAGTATTCTACTAACTTCATGCTTTCACTGACTTCGTATGTGATGTTTAAATCAATGATAAAATGAACATATTGCATCAACTTTTTCAAAGCATGTTCATGATGTTTTGCAAAATCA
>JAABUR0100003045.1_pt1 | contig 24096 bp, 26 predicted proteins | sample 5560091 | NCBI WGS metagenome assembly JAABUR01 (sample SAMN10711879, study PRJNA513375) | rock metagenome | isolation source: Antarctica rocks | place: Antarctica: Victoria Land, University Valley sud
CCGCGTGCTGCGTTCCCGACAGCACTGACCCGCGGCAGCCTCAACCCCTCATCCCCGACGACATCGAGCAGCCGAAAGGAAACACACCATGTCTCATTCGCTCACCCGCCGCAGGTTCACCCGAGCCGGGGTCGCTCTCTCCCTCGCCGGGCTGTTCGCCGCATCGGGCTGCTCGACGGAAGCCGACAAAGCACTCAGTGGAGGCCCATCCGGGACCGGGTCCGGAGGCACCAAGACCCTCCGGGTGGCCAACCTTCCAATCGCCGACCAGGGCGCCTACTTCTACGCCCTGGAAAACGGCATCTTCGAAAAGCACGGGCTGTCGATCAAGAAGACGCAGACGACAGGAGGCTCTGCGGCTATCGCCGCCATGATTGCTGGCGAGTACGACATCGCGTACTCGGGTGCGGACGGCGCTATCAAGGCCGCCGCCAACAAGCTGCCCGTGAAGATCGTTAGCGGAGCCAACACCAACCAGCCGACCGGCGAGAAGGACTCCACCGGTCTGGTGGTCTCGCCCGGCGTCAGCGACATCGCAGCCCTCAGCGGGGCCACGATCGGAACCAACGCTCTGGGGAATATCAACCAAGTTTACGCGCAAGAGTTTCTCGCCCGGGCCGGAGTCACGAACGTCACCGTCGTCGAGGTCCCGTTCCCCGAGCAGGTGGCAGCCCTGCAGTCCGGGAAGATCAAGGCGTCCATCCTGCCCGAGCCCTTCGCCTCGCAGGCTGTCGCGAACGGCAGCAAGATCTTGGGATGGCCATACCGGATCGGGGAGAACAAGACCACCGGGGTGGGAGTGTTCGTCGCCGTTGAGAGCGCCATCAAGGACAAGAAGGCCGAGATCGCCTCCTTCGTCCAAGCCATGACGGAGGCCAACGAGGCAGCCAACAAGCCGGAGAACCACGAGAAGGTCGTCAAAGCGATCCTCAGCAACACCAAGCTCGAGTCGAAGGTGGCCAGCAGCATGGTGTTCGTGAACTTCACCACCGACGTCACCGCGCCACAGGTGCAGACGACCGCGGATCTCCTGGTCAAGTATGGCGTGCTGAAGACAGCAGTAGACGTCAAGCCCATGTTCGCGAATTCGCAATGAGCCGCCGTGCGCCCAGCCCAGCCAGTGCGCCGCCCCCAACTCTCGGTCATCCTGCCGCGCCACGCACATCACTCCACCGAGACCCGTGAGCGCCTCCCTGCGTGACTTCATCGCCGGGCTCGAACAGGTCGGGGAGCTGCTCGACCTCACCGAACCGCTCTCCACCGACTTCGAGCTCGCTGGGGCGTTGAGCCTCCTGGAAGCTGGCCCAGCGCTGAGATGCACACCGTCGGGTCCGTTCTCCATGCGCGTCGTGGGCAACGTCGTCAACAGCCGTGCCCGTATCGCCCGAGCCCTTCGCGTGCCGCAAGAGCGCGTTTCTGATGCGCTCCTGAGGGCGATCGCGGAGCCGCTGCCCCCCCGCCGGATCGAGGTGGGGCCCTGCCAAGAGGTCATTCGAGACCCGGACCTCGCCACGCTGCCCATTCCACGGTTCTTCAGCAAGGAGACCGGACGCTACATCACTGCGGGGGTGATCCTGGTCAGAGACGTCATCACGGGTCAACGAAACATGTCGTTCGCTCGACTCAAGGTGCTCGGCCCCACCACCGCCATGCTTGGCGTCTCGCCCAACCACCACCTGGGAAAGATGGCAGCCCGCGCGGCCGTCGCTGGCCGCGATCTGCCGATCGCCGTCGCCGTGGGCACCCATCCAGGCGTGATGCTCGCCGCCTGTCTCTACCTCGACTTCGGTGACGACGAGCTGCAGTGCGCCGGCCGGCTGCTCGGTGCGCCGGTGGATGTGGTCCGCGCCATCGACTCGGAGATCGATGTGCCCGCGGACTCCGAGCTCATCCTGGAGGGCGTCGTTAAGGCGGGCCAGAGCGTGGAAGAGGGTCTCGTGTCAGAGTTCCACGGCCGATACCACGACTACGGACAGGGGTACGTCGTCGAGTTCACCCGAATAACCCACCGTCACGACGCCCTCTTCCAGGTGATCATCCCCGGCCTGCATCAAGAGCACATCCTCCTCGGTGCCGTGCCCATCGCCGCTGGACTAAAGGCGCAGCTACAGCGCAGTGTGCCCGGAGTCGTCGATGTGGCCGTCCCCGACACAGGGGCAGGACGAACCACTGCGGTCGTCTCCATCAGTCACCCAGGCCCGGGGCAGGCCCGCGAGGCCATGATGGCCTGTTTCTCCGCGGTCTCCCTGATCAAACAGGTGGTCGTTGTCGATGCCGACATCGACGTATGGAGCCACGAAGCAGTCGAATGGGCGCGGGTCTTCCACACCCGCCCGGAACGAGATCTGCTCGTCATCGAGGACGCCAGAAGCGATCGCTCAGACCCCCTCGCCCGGGAGCTCACCCTAGGCAAGCTTGGTGTGGACGCCACGCGCAAACCCGGCGAACGCGCCGAGGGCTGGGCCTTCGCCCGTGTCCCTGATGACGCCATGGACCGGGCCGGTCAGGTGCTCAACGCCGCACAAGTCCATGCAGCACGGTCGCCCCTCCTACGGGGAATCGCCTGCACTGAGGACGGGCACGACGGTTGACCCTGGTTAAGTTGAGCCCAGCCAGCCGATCCGTATGTCCAGGTCGCACTGCAGTCCCCACCGGCCACGCCCGGAAGGGAGCCCCCGAGGGCTCGCCCCGACCAATGTCCTGACGTCGCGCACCCAATGCAAGGGGTTGGGAGTGCGCTGGCCGCGGCGTCCGCCGGCGCCAGGCCCGGACCCGCCTCTTTTCCTGCTGCTCGACGAGGCGGCGAACTACCCTCTGCCGTCTCTGACTTCGCTGATGTCCGAGGGCGGCGGCACCGGAGTCTCCACCATTGTCGTCTTGCAGTCCCTCGCCCAAGCGCGCGCGGTCTGGGGGGAGCACGCCGCTTCGGCCGTGTGGGACGCGGCCATCCTCAAGATCGTCCTCGGTGGCGGCTCGCACCGCCGACCTGCCCGACCTGCCCGAGCGGCTCGGCGGCGTGCTGGCGGTGCTGTTCCTCGTCTTCAACGAGGGCTACCTCGCCTCCAGCGACGGCGACCCGGTGCGCGCCGAGTTCACGGGCGAGGCCATCCGGCTGACACGGGTCCTGCGCCCGCTGCTCCCCGAGGAGCCGGAGGTGGCCGGTCTGCTCGGGCTGCTGCTGCTCACCGCGGCCCGATATACGGCCCGCGTGCGGGACGGGCAGCTGGTCCCGCTCGGCGAGCAGGACCGCGCCGGCTGGGACCGCGCGCTGATCGCGGAGGGGCACGAACTGGTCCGCGAGTGCCTCGCGATCAACCAACCCGGCCGCTACCAGTTACTCGCCGCGATCAACGCCGTCCACACCGACGCCCCCACCGCGTCGGACACGGACTGGTCGCAGGTGGTCGCACTGTACGACCAGCTGACCCGGCTCGACCCGTCGCCGATCGTCGCGCTCAACCGCGCGGTCGCGGTCGCGGAGCTGGACGGCCCGAAGGTCGCCCTCGCGCTGGTCGACCGGCGCCCGCTGCCGGGCTACCACGCGTGGCACGCCGCCCGCGCCGACCTGCTCCGCAAGCTCGGCCGGAGCGCCGACGCGACGGAGGCGTACGACGCCGCGATCGCGGCCACCCAGAACTGCGCCGAGCGCGCCTACCTGGGCAGGAAACGCGGCGAGTTGGTTTGAAGGGTCCTACCATTCGGGCACGAGGCGGACGGCGCCGGTCGATGTCGAGCTGCTGACGCTCCAGGCAGTCGGAGGCGCTGCGACAACTGTCCAGAGGCATGACAGGACCATTGACGTGTGGCCAGCTCGCGACGGGATGACGCTCCGAGGGACCAGCCGGGCGTAGGCGTCAGCGTGTTCGCTCCGGGAGGCTTTCGACGAAGGCCGCCAGGTCACGTGCGACCCGCTGCGGCTGCTCCCACAGCACGAGGTGGCCAGTGTCCTCGTAGACGATCAGGCGCGAACGTGGGATGGCCCTGGCGAGGTCCTCTTCCTGGTCACGACTCAACAATTCGTCCCGGTCTCCCCAGATGATGAGAGTGGGCGCGGAGATTGTGCCTACGTCGGTGGGAGGCCGCGCCGCGCAGAGCCCATTGAAGGTCTCGCGCCATACGTGAGCGGGTATGCGGGGACCGTCCTGGACGCGATCCGTCCCGACCGAACGGCTGCAGGTCGAGGCCGAGCTGCTCGCGCCGTTGTCGTCGCTGCGCCCGTCGATCGGCCCGCCGACGATGCGGAAGGTCGACAAGCTGTCCACGATCCGCATCGGCTCGGCCCGCTACTCCGTGCCGACAGCATTGCGCGGGGCCGGGTGGCCGTCGCGGTCGACGGGCCTCGAGTGCTCATTGTCGACCCGGGCACCGGGGTGGTCCATGCCGAGCACCCGCTCAAGGCTCCCGGCGAGGCCTCGATCCTGGACGAGCACTACGGCGGCCCGCGGCCCGCGCCGGCGAGGGGGATCCGCCCGAAAACCACTGCGGAGAAACAGTTCTGCGTGCCCGGGCCGGTCGCCGAGTCGTTCATCGCCGGCGCCGCCGCCGGACATACCTGCCTCGGTCCGGAGCTGGACGAGCTGAACACCCTCGCCGCAGCGCACGGCACCGACGCGTTCGTTGCGGCGCTCGAGCGGGCGGTCGCTTGCGGACCACCTGCTCGCGGGTGTCCGGTGTCGCTTCATCGTGATCGTCCTCCTCGCCCACAGTGTGGGCTCTTGGACTTGCACAAGGGATGGACCACTCCGGAGGGGTCACGTCAACTCCACCCACGCCAGTCGTTTAAGGTCACCATCGACATCCGTGGACGACCCGTGCAACGGCTGGTCACGTCCGGGACGTCCTCTGGTACGCCGTCAACAAGACCGACCTGGACCGCCTGGTCATCGTCCGCGACCCCGACGGGGTCGAACCCGACGACTTTTTCATCACCACCGATCGTGCCGCCACCGGCGCTGCCGTGGCCTCCGCTACGCCGACCGCTGGATCCATCGAGGCCTGCTTCCGCGACGTCAAACAAGCCCTCGGCGGCCGTGCCCCCAGACCCTGGAAACGCTACGGCCCCAGACGCGCCGCCGCTCTATCGCTGTGGCTGCACGCCGCGACTTGGTGTGCTCGTACCTCCAGGCCCACCCGACCGGGCAAACCTGGATCCATCGACCCTGCTACCGGCACAAGATCACCCCAAGCTTCCTCGACGCAAAGCAACCTGCGCGTCTTGCGCGGTGCCGCCGCCTCGGACGGGGGCGTCGTCGGGGGTCTGGCGCCATCTTGCGAGACGGCACCTGAAAACCATTGACATGACGGCGATCATCGACTAGAAATGCTCTGTATCACTGATATATCGAAGGTATACCTACGTGCGGGACACCGGCTCTACGAAGACCGATCAGGCTTACGTCGTCCTGCGACGGGCCATCGTGCAGGGCGACCTACCCGAAGACCTGCCGCTGGAGGATGGGGTGCTCATCAAGCGGTTCGGATTTGGGCGTACGCCTCTTCGAGAGGCCATTAAGCGACTATCCGATGAGCAGTTCATCAACTACCCCCCACACCGCACGCCCTACGTCCGGGGGATTCGCGTGGTGGAACTCGCCCGACTGTACGAAGCACGCCATCTGCTCGAGGAGCCGGTCGCCCGGCTGGCTGCTCATCGGGCGGCCGAAACCCAGATAGACGGGCTTTCTCGGATCTGTGACCAAATCGACCATGCCGTCGCGCGCGACGATGTTTACGAGAGCGTGGAGCTCGACCACCGATTCCATCTGGCGGTGGCGGTGGCCACTGACAACCGCTTCCTCAGTGAGGCAGTCGACAGACTGAACTGCGGATCTCTTCGCCTTTGGTATCTCGCGCACTCTCGGCTCGGCATGGAGAACGTCAACGACGACCACCGGGAGATCCAGGCGGCGATCAAGGGCCGGGACCCCGATGCGGCCGAGGACGTGGTGTCCCGGCACATCGACAAGTCGTATCAGCGACAACTTGACCAGCAGCGACGTGAAATGCAGTCGCTTATCAGGGAATCCCACCAGGAAAAGAGCAACCATGAATAACAAGCTCGTTGTCACAGGTATAGCTGGAACCCTGCTGGCCGTCGCGGGGTGCGGAGGCGCTTCGGGCGCATCCGATAGCGCGGACTCGGGCTCCATCGTGGTCCAAGGATACTCGGGCATCTTCCAGGACAACTACGCCAAAGCGGTAATCGAGCCGTTCACCAAGAAGTATCCGGAAATCAAGGTCACCTATCAGGGCGGCGGTAGCTCCGCGGAAAACCTCGCGGCTCTTCGTGCGGCCAAGAACAACCCGACCGCGGACGTCTCGATCATGGATCTGTCGGTGTCGGACACCGCCAACAAATCGGACCTGTTCCAACCCTTGGACCCCTCCAAGGTGACGAACATGAAGGACATCGACAAGCGGGGTCAGGTTGCCGGCAACTACGGCCCAGCGGTCACCTTCGACAGCCTGGTCCTCATCTACAACAAGAAGGTAAACCCTGCGCCGACCAACTGGGACAGCCTCTGGGACCCAAAGTACAAGGGCCAGGTTGTCGTCCCTGCGCACCCCGATATCCAGGGAACGAGCCTGATGCTCATCGAGAACGCCAAGGGCGGGGCCGACTACACGCAATCCGTGGATGCTGGGGTCAAGCGGCTCAAGGAACTTGCGCCGAGCGTGCAGACGTGGGCACCGCAGCCGGATTCCTACACCCTTGTCCAGTCTGGGACGGCCGAGCTCGCCATCGCCTGGAATGCTCGGGCCCAGTTCTACGCCGACAAGAGCAAGGGAGAGCTGAGGGTCGCCATCGCAGACGACAAGACCATCTTCCAGATCAACACGATCAACCTCGTGAAGAACTCCCAGTCCCCAACGGCGGCGCAGACCTTCATTAACTACGCCCTCAACCCCGAGACCCAGGCGAAGTTCACCGAGACGATGTTCTACGCGCCCACCAACAGCAAGGCCAAGCCCAGCGAGAACGCACTGCAGCGGACATCGGCCGACCCCAAGAAGATCGCCAACGTCCTCGACGTCGACTGGACGAAGGTCGCCCAGAAGCGTGAGGACTGGACCCAGATCTGGCGCCGGCAGATCCTCGCAGGATCCTGAGGTCCCATGTCCGAGCCATTCCTGATGCTCACGGACGTTGTGAAGCAGTATCCGGGCACCGCGCGACCCAGCGTGAGCAACTTCACGCTGGCCATAGAAAAAGGGGAGTTCATCTCGCTCCTTGGCCCTTCTGGCTGCGGTAAGACCACGACGTTGCGCATGATCGCCGGGCTGATCGAGCCGACGTCGGGCCGCATTGACCTGGATGGGCAGGAGCTCACCGGCACACCCGTGCACCAACGCGGTATGGGCTTGGTGTTTCAGAACTACGCCCTCTTCCCGCACCTTGATGTGCAGGAAAACGTTGCGTTCGGGCTCACCGTGCGCAAGACCGCAAAGAGCGAAGTGAAGGAACGCGTGAAGGAAGCGCTCGATCTCGTCCGACTCGGCGACCTGGCCGGTCGCCGCATCAAGCAGCTCTCAGGCGGCCAGCAGCAGCGCGTCGCATTGGCGCGTGCGCTGGTTATCCGGCCGAAGGTCCTGCTGCTGGACGAGCCGCTGTCCAACCTGGATGCCAAACTGCGGGACACGATGCGGGACGAGATCCGATCGATCCAGCAGAAGGTCGCAATCACGACTGTCTTCGTGACACACGACCAAGATGAGGCATTGGCCACTTCCGATCGCATCGTGGTGATGTCCGTAGGGAACATCGAGCAGGTCGGGACGCCGGAGAGCATCTACGAGCACCCCGCCAACCAGTTCGTCGCCAACTTCATCGGCCGCGCGAACATCTTCGACGGCCAGATCACCGACACGGCACAGGGTGTCGCCACAGTGGACATCAAGGGGCTGGGCGCCATGACCGCCATTGATGACCATCGGCGCCTTGGCTCCGGCACACTCATGGTGCGTCCGCACCGTATGACGCTTGCCCCCTGCAGCCCTGACAGGGCTCACGGCCAGGTCAGCTCAATGATCTACGTCGGGGACTCGGTGGAGTATTCCGTCAACGTTGCAGGGCGGCCGGTGCTCGTGCAGTCGGTGTCAACCGGTGATCCACACCTCCTACCGGGAACGCCCGTGCGACTCTCCTGGCACACCTCGGACGCCGTAGTGCTCAAGGATGAGGTGAAGGTGTGACCCTCACCCTCGCCGAGAAGAGCGACGAGACAACGCGACCTGTGGCTCCGTCGACCAAGCGTCGGCTAACAGGAAGCGTCCTAGCCCTCACCACCTCCGGCGTTCTGGGACTGCTCGTCTCGTTCGTCCTCCCGCTGGTCTACCTGTTCAGGATGAGTCTCAAGACGGGCACGTCCGCCGGGATGATCGAGGACACCGTCTCCTTCCACTCCTATGCCCAGTTCCTTACGGACGGCTACTACTGGAAGATGGCTTGGGACACCCTCCTGCTGGGGGTCATTGTCACCTTCTTTGCGATTTTGGTGTCCTACCCCATCGCGCTGTTCCTCGTGCGCACACAGTCCCGCTTCAAAGGAGTGCTCGTTGCTCTGGCCATTGCACCGCTGCTGACCAGCTCGGTGGTGCGGACCTACGGGTGGATCGTGCTCTTGGGCAACCAAGGGGTGGTCAACAAAACGCTCGAGGTCACCGGCCTAACCGATCGCCCACTGGCTCTGGTGAACAACAAGACAGGGGTCTACATCGCGCTGGTCGAAATCATGATGCCCTACATGATCCTGGCCCTGCTTGCGGGATTCGGCCGGTTCAGCACCGACCTCGAACACGCGGCGGCAAGCTTGGGAGCCAACCGCTGGCAGGTCTTCTGGCGGGTCGTCTGGCCACTGAGCATGCCCGGCGTCCTCACTGGCGCATTGCTGGTCTTCGTCCTGACGATCAGTTCCTTCATCACACCGCGGCTGGTCGGCGGAGGAAGGGTCTTTCTGCTCGCAACCGAGATCTACGACCAAGCCACGGCAACCCTGAACTGGCCTTTCGCAGCGGCAATCTCGTTCATCCTGCTAGCCCTGTTCGGATTTGTCATCGTGGTCTATCAACGCGCCCTCCGGCGCATAGAAGCCCAGTAGAAGGAGGACAGCGATGCACTCACGCCTCAAGGGCTGGCCCAACCGCATCCTCGTGACAATCCTGTACCTCTTCCTGCTGGCGCCGATCCTCGTGGTGCTGGGCATCTCCTTCGACAGCCAGTCCAACATGGCCTTCCCTCCGAAGGGTTTCAGCCTGCAGTGGTACGAGAAGCTCGCCCACAACCAGGAGTTCATCACCGGCTTCAAGGTCAGCGTCATCACAGCCGGTGGGGTAGCCATGATCGCACTGCTCATCGGGGTGCCGGTCGCGCTGGCCATCACCCGGTACGACTTCCCTGGGAGGGACGCACTCGCGGCATTCTTTCTCTCACCACTGCTGGTGCCGGCCATTGTTCTCGGACTCGCGCTTCTCCTGGTGCTCTCTCCGCTGAAGATCACCGGCACCTATGCCGGACTCATCGTGGCCCACCTATCCATCACCACCCCCTACGTGATCCGAACATCTTCCATGAGCCTGCTCACCCTCAACCGCTCCTGCGAGGAGGCAGCCCAGACCTTGGGCGCGTCCTCCTGGATGACGTTTCGGCGCGTGACGCTGCCTCTGATCGCGTCGGGAGTACTGGCTGGCGGAGTAATCGCCTTCCTCATCTCGTTCGACGAGGCGGTCATCTCCCTGTTCGTCGTCGGCCCGCAAGCCACCACCCTTCCGGTAGAGATTTTCCACTACGTGGAGACCCGGACCGACCCGCAGATCGCCGCGCTGTCAGTAGTCCTGATCGCGATCAGCATCGTGTTCGTCGTGATCATCGAGCGGGTGATAGGCCTCAAACGAGTCCTCCGCTGAGTCAACCGCACGGTCCTTCCTTCAAGAATCAGTCTCACAGAAATCGGTGCACACATGTTCACACGTAGCCCCTCCGCAGCCTCCATCGACGATAGGATCGTTGAGGCGCTCTCGCAGGTCTGCACGTCGACTCTGGGTCACCTGCGCGACTACGGCTTCCCCCGTGGACTGACACCGAACCGGCGTCCCCTGAAGTTCGTCGGGACGGCCGTGACAGTCCGTCTGCCGCACCTGGACTCGACGGCGCTCCACGTTGCTGCGGACGATCTGCGCCCGGGCGATGTGCTCGTGGTCGAGCAGAGCGGTGACGACCAGCGTTCTTGCTTTGGCGGCCTGGTCTCCTTCACGGCCAAGTCTCGCGGAGCGGTAGGGGCCGTCATCGATGGCCAGATCAACGACATCGAGGAGATGAACGGTTACGGCTTCCCAGCCTACTCGCGCGGTATCGCCGCACACACCACACGCATCGCGGGCGTCGAAGGCAGCATCAACGTGCCAGTGTCGGTCGGAGGAGTTGTCGTGTTCCCGGGGGATGTCGTCTTCGCAGACTCCGATGGTGTGGCCATCCTCAAGCCCGAGGAAGCCCTTGACGTGGCACAACTCTTGAAACTCAAAGAGGACGCCGAGATCCCCTTCCGAAAAAGAATCGCGGCCGGCGCGCGGATCTCCGACATCTCCGGCGCCGCCAAGTTCTTTGCCCAGTCCACCCTCATCGGAAAGTGACGAACGACATGTCTGTCAAGGTAAGCGTTGCCCAGTTCGGTGCCACAGTCGACAAGGATCACAACCTCTCGGAGGTTAAGCGCCTCACCGCCGAAGCCGCAGCAGCAGGGGCACAACTCGTCGTGTTCCCCGAGAACGCGATGTACTCCAACCCCGATGTAACAGCCGACGTCTCGAATGAGCGGGAGTCGCTTGGGGGTCCGTTCGCCACGGCCGTGGCGCGCGTGGCCAAGGAGCACAACATCGCGGTGGTTGTTGGTATGACGGAGGTCATCGAGGGCACCCCTAAGGCCTCCAATACCGTGCTCGCCATTGGCCCCGCAGGGGAGCGGCTAGGGCTCTACCGCAAGGTCCATCTCTATGATGCCTTCGGGTACAAGGAGTCGGAACGGGTCCAGGCGGCCAAGTTCGAGCCGCTGACCTTCAAGGTGGAGGGACTCACCTTTGGAGTGATGACTTGTTATGACCTCCGATTCCCCGAGATTTCTCGTGCGCTCATCAATGAGGGCGCCGAAGTGCTGGTCGTTCCCGCAGCTTGGGCTGCAGGGCCGGCAAAGGAGGATCACTGGGTCACGCTCTCCAAAGCCCGTGCCATCGAGAACACCGCCTACGCCATGATGGCCGGCCAATCAGGCCCACACTGCACCGGGCAGAGCATGGTGATCGACCCGATGGGAGTCGTCGTTGCCTCAGCCGGTGAAGCTCCCGGAGTTGCGGTCACAACAATTTTCAGTGAACGGGTCGACTCCGTTCGGCGGAAGAACCCGAGCCTGACGAACCGGCGCTTTGGCGTCGTAGCAGTCTGACCACGGTTCGATCCCGACGGGCCCGCAGCCAAACGTGATTGAGTTGACTACTGGGGCCGTCCTTGCGGCGGCCTTGCCGCCTTCGTTCAGGCCTCGACCGGATTCGGGTTCGTTCTCGCCGTCATCCCGTTGCTCGTGCCTTTGACCGGTCTCAAAACGCCATCGCGGCAGGCACGATGTTGAGCGGTCTCCTCACGGCTCCAGGGAGAGATCCCTTGTGCACTGGCCCACGGCTCGTGCCCCCCTGCTGTGGTCCAGCCGCTATGAGAGTGCTGGTTGGTTGATGCTGGCCCAGCTGGCCGCGTACTCCACCGGGGTCATTTCCCCGAGGGAGGAGTGCGGCCTGTAGGTGTTGTACTCGATCCGCCAGGTTTCGACAACGACCTGGGCCTCGAGCAGCGTGGCGAACTCCTCGACGTTGAACAGCTCATCGCGGACGCGGCCGTTGAAGGACTCGACGAACGGGTTCTCCCACGGCGAGCCGGGCTCGATGAACGCGGTCCGGGTACCGGCCAGGCGGCAGTAGTCGCGCAGCGCCCAGGCGATCATCTCCGGGCCGTTGTCGATCCGCAGGTGCTCGGGAGCGCCGCGGATGGCGACCAGATCAGTGAGCACGTCGACGACCTCGTCGCAGGTGCAGGTCCGGCCGACCCGCATGCTCAGCGCCTCGCGGGTGTGCTCGTCGACCACGTGCAGCGACTTCAGGCGGCGCCGGTCGGTGGTCTCGTCGAACTGGAAGTCCAGCGCCCACACCTGGTTCGGACGCCCGGCCCGCAGCCGCTCGGTGGCCTCCGGGTTGACCCGGCGGCGCTTTCTGGTGCGGACCGGGCGGCGCAGCCCCTCCTCGCGCCACAGGCGTTGTATCCGCTTGTGGTTCACCGTGGTCCACGCCTTAGCAGTTTCGCGGCGCAGCAGCCGGTAGGCCATCCGCCACCCCCACCGCGGATGCCGGCGCGCGATCCGTCGCAGCTCCGAGCGCAGCTGCGTCTCCTCGTCCGGGCGGGCCCGCCGGAGCCGGCGGTGGGTGGACCGATGCGCGCCGACGACCCGGCACGCCCGCCGTTCGGAAACCCCGAACCTTCCCCGCAAGTGGCCAACGGCCCTGCGGCGACGGTCCGGGGTCAGAAGTTTCCCTCGGCCAGCTCCTTGAGCATGTCGATGTCCAGCGCCTGGTTGGCGACCAGCTTCTTCAGCCGGGCGTTCTCGGACTCCAGCTCCTTGAGCCGTTTCGCCTCGGACGCCTTCATCCCGCCGTACTGGGACCGCCAACGGTTCCACGTCGCCTCGGAGATCTCCAGGGTGCGCAGCACCTCGGTCAAGTCCTTGCCGTCGTTGAGTATCCGCTCGCCCTCACGCAGCTTGCGGACCACCTGCTCAGGGGTGTGCCGGCGTCGCTTCATCGTGATCGTCCTCCTCGCCCACAGTGTGGGCCCCTGGACTCTCACAACGGATGGACCACTCCGGAGGGGTCACGTCAATCCCCTGCTTGACCCTGCATCGCAACCTCCGCTACTCAAGGTGTTGCGACGTTCGCTGGAATCCGCCCGGTCAGGACCTGCAACAGCAGTTCGGCGCCGCGCTTGTCCAGTTCCATGTAGCCGAGCTCGTCGAGGCAAAGGAGCTCGACGCGGCCGTAGCGGGCGATCGTGCGCGACAGTTGGCGTTGGTCGGCGGCCTCGACGAGCTCGTTGACGAGCTTCGCGGCGAGGACGTAGCGGACTTTGTGGCCGGCTTGGGCAGCGGCGGTCCCGAGCCCGTGGTCGGCGCCAACTGGACGTCTCGGTGAACTGCATCCAATCAAGGAGCTCGGTCTCCGGACCCGCCGGCAGACCAACCGAGGACTCCGACACTGTAGGGCCCGTCGCCTAACCTGCTCCATTGGAGCCTCGGTTACGACGTCCTGTCGGCTGCGCCATAGATGAGGACGGAGCTGTCGTGGCCGAGCCGTCCGAGTCGCCGTGTCTGCATGCCTCGACGGTGCTCTGGACCGATGCTCACCGGCATACGGACCAAGTGAGAGCGTTCTCTTGTTTTGCGAGCGTTTGCACAGGAGGCTGGGCGAAAGTCATCTCCAAGGTCAGGAGCATCCCATGCACGTCCTCGACTGGGCCGTCCTTATCGCCTACTTCCTCGTCATGGTGGGAATCGGCTGGTGGGCCAAGGCCCGCGTGCACAACGCGGCCGACTTCTTCACGGCGGGGGGCAAGATGCCCTGGTGGCTCAGCGGCATCTCCCACCACATGTCCGGGTACTCGGCGGCGGTCTTCGTGGCCTATGCGGCCATCGCCTACACCACGGGGTTCGCCCTCTACGTCTGGTGGGCGGTGGGCATCACCATCGCCTGCGCGATCGGTGCCGTCCTCTTCGCCCCGCGCTGGCCACGACTGCGGCAGCGGCTCGGCATCATCTCCCCGTTGGAGTACCTCGCGATCCGCTACAACGTGCCCACCCAGCAGGTCCTCGCCTGGTCCGGTGCCGCCCTCAAGGTCTTCGACGTAGCCGCCAAGTGGGCGGCGAGCGCCATCCTCCTGCAGGTCTTCGCCGGTGTGCCGCTGGCCTTCGGCATCTTCATCGTCGGCGGCGTGACCGTGGTCTACTCGACGATCGGCGGCCTGTGGGCCGACGCCCTGACCGACTTCGGCCAGTTCATCATCCAGTTCGTCGCCGGCATCACGATGTTCGTCTTCGCTGCCACCAAGATCGGCACGGTGTTCGGCATCTGGGACCAGCTGCCGCCGTCACACGCCCAGCCCTTCGCAGGCACCTTCACGCTGCCCTTCTTCCTCGGCTACGCGATCATCTCGACGATCTCCTACAACGGCGGCACGTGGAACCTCGCCCAGCGTTTCATCGCCTCGCCGACCGGGTCGGCCGCCCGCAAGTCGATCATCCTGTCGGGTGCGCTCTACCTCCTCTGGCCTCTCATCCTCTTCTTCCCGATGTGGGCGGCTCCGATCATCCTGCCGGGCCTGGCCAAACCCGACCAGTCCTACGCCCTGCTCGCGACGTCCCTCCTCCCTGTGGGTCTCGTCGGGCTCGTCCTGGCCGGGATGTTCTCGCACACCATGGCCATGACCTCGTCCGACGCCAACGCCATCTCGTCCGTCGTCGTGCGCGACATCATCCCGGCGCTGCGCGGAGCAAAGGGCCAACTCGCCTCCCACGCCGAGCTGCTGGCCGGCCGGATCTCGACGTTCCTGTTCATCGGGCTCTCGATGGCGATCGCGCTCACCGCGGACTCGTTCGGGGGGGTCCTCGGCCTCATCATCACCTGGTTCGGCGCGCTCGTCGGGCCCATCGCCATCCCGATGCTGTTCGGTATGCTGCCGGTCTTCAAGAGATCGGGGCCGGATGCCGCCCTGATCTCGTGGGCGCTCGGGCTGGTCGTCTTCGCCTTCACCAAGTACGCGATCCCCGGCCAGCTCGCCGGTCTCGGCGCGTCCACCGCACAGACGATCTCCGTGATCTCGCCCATCATCGCCTCCATCGTCGCCTTCGTCGCCATCGGTTGGGTCCGTCCTTGGCACGACCCGGCTTCTGAGGAGCTCGTCGACTCGCTCTCCGAGGACCAGCCGGAGCGGGCCGACCGGGTCCCGTCGTACCAGCCCGAGTCGGTGTGACCGGCTCGGCGGCCGCCGCCCGCCTGCACGGAGAGCTGCACAACAGGGTGCTGCCCTGGTGGCAAACGCACGGCGTCGACCGTGAGCTCGGCGGCGTCTTCACCGTATTCAACAACGCGGGCCGGCGCACGAGCACGGACAAGTACACCTGGTCACAAGGCCGCTGGGCCTGGCTGTGTGCCCGAATCGCCACCGCCGCCGAGCGTGGCCTCGTCGACCTCGACCCCGGCGAGTGGCGCCGATCTGCTCTGGACACCGCCGGTTTCATCTCCCGGTATGCCGTGCTGCCGGGCGGCCTGACGGCGCACCTCCTCAGTCGCGAGGGTGTCCCGCTTCCCTCGCGCGAGGACGGGGCGGTTTCGGTGAGCGTCCTGTCCGACCTGTTCGCCGCCCTCGGGCTCGCCGGGGCGGCCGGTCTCCTCGACGGCGGCGACCCACGCCGCGTGGCCTGGCTGGACCAGTCGCGCGAGCTGCTCGCCAGTGCGACGCGACGGCTGCGGGACCGGACCGCCCTGTCCGAGCCGTACCCCGTCCGGACCGGTTTCCGCGACGGCGCCGGGATCATGCTGCGGCTCCACGTTGCCGCCGAGCTCCATCGTGTCGACCAGGCCGACGAGAGCGCCGAAACCGCCGTCGAAGCGGCCGTGGATCTCGTCGCCGGCCCGGCGCCGATGTGGCGCGCCGATGACTGGTGGGAGTTCCAGCCGGACGAGCAAGCCGACCACGACTCGCTGCTCGCCCGGCACCGCACTCCCGGACATCTGCTCGAGACCACCTGGATGCTGCTGGACGCGGCACGCGACATCGACGCCGTGGCCGCTCTCGTCCCCGAGTGGCTGCCTGACCTGGGCCGCCACGCCCTCGAGCTGGGTTGGGACGAGACACACGGTGGCCTCCTGCGCTATGTCGACGCCGCCGGCGGCTCACCTGACGGACGGACCTTCGGTGGCGACCGCTACGAGTCCCTCGTCATCGACACCTGGGACACCAAGCTGTGGTGGGTGCACGCCGAGGCGATGCTCGCGACGGCTGCCCTCGACACGGCATACCCCTCGGCGGGGTTCGCCGTTTGGAACCGGACCGTTACCGACTACAGCCTGGACACCTTCCCGGATCCCGCCGGCCAGGAGTGGCTGCAGGTGCGAGACCGCGCCGGCCGACCGCTCGACCGGGTCGTGGCTCTGCCCGTCAAGGACCCCTTCCACATCGCCAGGGCCCTCCTCATGGCCCTCGAGCTCGAAAGCGCAGGTTCCCACCCATGACCACCACCATGACCCATACGCCGACTGTGAGCGTCCACTCTTCACGGGCGCGGCTGGGCGCTGCCGCTGCCGCCGCCGCCGCCCGGCACCTACGCGCCGCAATCGGTGAACGTGGTGCTGCGATGGTCATGCTCGCGGCTGCGCCGAGCCAGGAGGCGACCCTCGAGGCCCTGGCCCGGCAGCAGGGTATCGCGTGGGACCGGGTCACGTGCTTCCACATGGACGACTACATCGGGCTGGATCACGATGCGCCGCAGGGGTTTGGTGCGTGGCTCGAGCGCACGTTCGTCTCGAGGGTCGCCGCCGTGACCTTCCACCGGATCGAGGTTGACGGCGACCCGGAGTCGTGCGCTGAGCGCTACGCCGCACAGCTGCCCGACGTGCCCTTCGACCTCGTGCTCCTCGGGCTGGGGGTCAACGGTCACCTCGCGTTCAACGACCCACCGGCCCGGTTCGACGACCCGCTCCCGGTGCGGGTCGTCGAGCTGGACGACGTCTCCCGGCGGCAGCAGGTCGGCGAGGGCCACTTCGGCGCCATGCACGAGGTGCCGGCCCGGGCCATCACCGTGACCATCCCGCGGCTGTTGTTCTCGGAGCACGTCATCGCCTCCGTCCCGGGTGCCGAGAAGCGGCAGGCGGTGGTCGACACGCTGACCACACCCATCGACCCACAGCGTCCGGGGACGGCCCTGAGGACCCACCCCGACGTCGCCCTGTTCCTCGACGAGGAGTCGGCGCCCGGATGAGCCCGTCGACGCTGGCCGGCGACTACCTCGCCATCGTGACGGACCTGCTGCACCGGATCGAGCGAGAGGAGGAGGAGCACGTCGACGCCGCCGCGGCGGTCCTCGCCGAGCACGTCGCCAAGGACCAGCTCATCCACGTCTACGGCCCGGGGGGCCACTCCAACCTCGCCACCCAGGAGGTCTTCTTCCGGGCCGGTGGTCTGATGCACGTCAACGCGATCCTCGACGAGGGGACTTTGCTCTCGAGCGGGGCGCTGCGCTCGATGGCGATGGAGCGACTTCCGGGTTACGGGACGACGGTGGTCCGGGGCGCCAACCTCGTCGCCGGTGACGTCCTCGTCCTCGTCAACGCCTACGGCATCAACTCCGCGCTCATCGACGGCGCCCACACCGCACGCGACCTCGGGGTGACGACGGTCGGCGTCTCGTCCCGCGAGCACGCCGACGGCACCGCGGCCGACCACCTGGCTCGACACCCGAGCGGCGACAACCTCCACGACGTCGTCGACCTCCACATCGACACCAAGGTTCCGGTCGGTGACGCCGTCATCGAGGTGGACGGTGTCACCGAGCGGACCGGCGCCGTCTCGACCTTCGCCAACGCGTTCGCGATGAACTGGCTGATGATGTCCACCGTCGAGAAGCTTGCCGAGCGCGACACGGACCCGCCGATGTGGCGCTCCGGCAACGCTCCCGGCGGCGACGAGGCCAACGGCCGCTTCATCGAGCGGTTCCGCGGCCGGGTCCGGCACCTGTGACGAGCACGGTCCGCGGCTGGAGCCCCCAGCACCGTCGCGTCGTCGACGTGCGGTGGCGAGGCGGTGTGGTCACCGACATCGAGCCCACTGGGCCGGTCTGCGAAAAGCCGCCCGACGGTGAGCCGGTCATCGTGCCGGGCCTGGTCGACCTGCAGGTCAACGGGTTTCGCGATCATGACGTCAATGCTGCCGATGTCACGCCAGACACCATAGCCGCGATCACCGAGGCGATGGCCGAGGTCGGGGTGACGACGTGGGTGCCGACTGTCGTCACCGCGCCCGAGCCGTTCATCCACCACGCGCTCGAGCAGGTCACCGTCGCCATCGCGCGGCATCCTGAGGTCGCCGCCGCCGTGCCGATGGCCCACGTCGAGGGACCCTTCATCTCCGACCGCGACGGCGCACGTGGGGTACACGACCCGTCATGCATCCGGCCGCTGGATGCCGACGAGGTCTACCGCTGGACATCCCGGCACCCGGTCGTCGGCATCGTGACCGTCTCGCCACACGCGCAGGACGCGCCCGAGCAGATCAGCCGGATCGTCGACCTCGGCGTCACCGTCTCGATCGGGCACACCCACGCCTCGACCGCCCAGCTGCACGACGCCGTGGATGCGGGTGCGAGCCTGGCAACCCACCTCGGCAACGGCATACCGTCGCTCTTGCCGCGCCACCCGAACGCCATCTGGACCCTGCTGGCCGACGACCGGGTCACGGCGGGTCTCATCGCTGACGGGCACCACCTGCCGGCCGACGTGCTCACCGTCATGATGCGCGCGAAGACCGCGACTCGGGCCTTCCTCGTCTCGGACAGCACCGCGCTGGCCGGACAGGCGCCCGGACGGTACGACACTCCCGTCGGAGGTCAGGTGGACGTCAGCGTCGACGGACGGCTCTCGTTCGTCGGCACCGACCTGCTCGCCGGCGGCGGCCGCCACCTCGCAGACGGGGTCCGGCACCTGGTCTCCGCGCTCGGAGTGCCATGGTCCGACGTTGCGAGGCTGGCGTCGGACACCCCCGGTCGGCTCCTCGGCACCCGGCGACGGTATGCCGGCCTGCTCGAGCCAGGGGGGCCGGCGAACCTCGTGCTGCTTGAACCGTCCGGTCCGGAGGTCGGTGCCCTCACGCGGGTCGTGCGTGCCTGCGGCCCGAGCGGCCGCGGTGGCTGACGGGGCCGGGCCGAGGATAGAGCCGCCGCTCGCGGGGGGCGGGGACGCGCGCGCGCGGCTGCGCGTGGGCGTGGCCTCTGTGGTCGTCGACGTGCCGGTAGGCACCACCCTGTCGGGATTTGCGGCGAGGACCTCGGGTAGCTCTGGCGTCCACGACCCGTGCACCGTCAGGGCGTTGGCCGTCGGCGAAACGTGCTGGGTCGCCGTGGACGTCTGCGCGCTCCATGAGGACACCTGCGCAGAGATCGAGGCCGCCTCGGGGATGGGCCCGGGCCATGTCGCGGTCACGGCGACCCATACCCACTCCGGCCCGGCCTGCACACCGGGGCGTCTCGCTGGCGACGACGCGGCGATCCGTCGCGGAGTCGTTGCTGCTGCTGTCTCGGCCGCAGCCGCCGCACGTGAGTCGCGCCAGCCGATGACGTTGCGCCACAGCGCAACCCGTGCCGTTGGTGTCGCCGTCAACCGACGCGACCCGTCCCAGCCGATCGACCCGCCGATCGACTTGGTCAGCTTTGAGCGGGCCGACGGATCGGTGCGGGCCTGGCTGGTGAGCTACCCGTGTCACCCGGTCGTGCTGTCGGCCGACAACCTCCTTGTGTCCGGCGACTACGTCCACTTCCTGCGCGACGAGCTCGAGCAGTCGGCGCCCGGGTCGGTGGCCCTCTTCCTGCCCGGCACCGCGGGCGATGTCAACAACGGTCATCCGGCCGAGGCGTCGTTCGGCGAAGCCCCTCAGGCTGGTCGCACGTTCACCGAGGCCGAACGGATCGGCCGACACCTCGCTCGCTCTGCGCTGGCGTCAACGCGTCGGATCGTCGCACCGGCCGCGGCGGTGGCCGAGCCGGCCGCGGCGGTGGCCGGGCCGGCCTATGGTCCCGGCATCGGCTGGAGTGCCTCAGCGCGACGCCTCCGCCTGGGCCTGCGGACCCTCGATGCCGTGGCGCCCGGCATACTCGCCTCTCGGTGGGAGGAGCGAGCGCGTGCCGCAGGCCGGGGTGAGGCCGCCCTGCTGCGGGCGTGGGTCGAGTGGGCCGGGCAGCGGGAGGAGGATGAGCCGATGACGTGGGAAGCGCGGGTCACGAGCATGCGATGGGGAGCCCTGACCCTCATCGGCCTCCCAGGTGAGCCCTTCCACTCCTGCGCCGAGATCGTGCATCATGCGGTGCGGGAAGGTCGCCACGCGCAGGGCCACCCGCCTGGTCCCATTATCGTCACCGGCTATACCAGCGGGTGCCCGGGCTACCTGCCCGAGGCGTCGGCCTACGCGAAGGGCGGCTACGAGGTCGTGGACGCCCACCGCTACTACGGCATGCCGGCTCCGTTCGCCCAGGGGAGCGTAGAGGCGCTCCAGGCCGTCGCGGTCCAGCTCGCCCTCGGACGATGAGCCGACTCGCGCGGGGCACGCAGCCGACGATCACCCAGCTCGCCGAGCAGCTTGGGGTGTCGGCTGCGACGGTCTCCCGGGCGTTCTCGCGGCCGGAGCTGCTCAACCCGGCGACGGTCGCGCGGGTCCGTGAGGCCGCGGCCGAGGCCGGTTACGTGCCGAACCGCCATGCCCGGGCCCTGTCGACCGGACGCACCGCGGCCCTGGGCATCGTCGTACCCGACATCGCCAACCCGTTCTTCCCTCCGCTGATCCGGCACGTCCAGAACATCGCCCAGTCCCGCGGGCTCACCGTGGTCCTGGCCGACTCGGACGAGCGCCCGGACCGGGAGGAGCACACCATCAGGACGCTGTCGCACCAGGTGGAGGGACTGATCCTCTGCTCCTCGCGTTTGCCGGCAACGACCCTGCGGCGACTCGCTGCAGAGCACCGACTCGTTTTCGTCAACCGCGACGTGCCGGAGACCCGTCGTGTGCTCCTCGACACCGCGCCTGCCGTGCGGAAGGCCGTGAACACGCTCGCGGCCCTCGGGCACCGACGGCTGGCCTACCTCGCCGGACCGCAGCCGCGTTCCTGGTCGAACTCGCAGCGGCGCCGGGCAGCCGAGGAGCAGGCGTCCGGGCTCGGACTTGAGCTGACGTCGTTCGCCACCGGCGCGGGAACCTATGCGGAGGCGCACGCCCTGGCCGCCGGGGTGGTCGGCAATGGCGCCACAGCGGTACTGGCCTTCGACGACACGCTCGCCCACGGGTTCATGGGCGGGTGCGCCGAGCTGGGGATCGGCGTCCCGGACACGGTCTCGGTCATCGGCTGCGACGACGTCCTCGCCACGACGACCCATCCGCCGCTGTCCACGATTGCGGTCGACCCCCAAGCCGTTGCCGCAGCCGCCATCGACCTGCTCCTCGACCGGACCGGATCGTCCGGACGGACACTGTTCGAGGCGACGCTGGTCCTGCGCGGGACCGTCGGACCCGCCGCATAACAAGCAGGGCGCCGCGTACGGCTACTCCGGCGTCAAGGGCGTCAACGCCCAACTCGCGGCCCTGTCCTCGCCGACCTGCCCCCCGGTGATCGCCGCGGCCCGGCTCCGCAAGGGGCAACGCCGTTTCCGGGCACGGCGCGCCCCGCCTGATCGGGGACGCGATCAGCGCTGGCCCGCGCCGCCAGCGCGGCCGGACAGTTGATGGTCCGGGCCGACTCGGCTTGCCCGAGGGTAGGTGCGCCAAGCCGGCGCTCTTGAGCTCGGCGATCCGCTGCTCGACGACCGGGTGCCGGCGGTGGTCTGCCTCGATCTCACCGACGTCGCCGAGTCGGTTGGTGACGAACGCGTGGTAGTCCCAGGTGGTGAACAGGGCGAGCTGGCTGCCGGGGGTGGGCCGGACCCGGCGCACCACTAACCGCACGGTGATGGCGTCCTTGCCGGAGAACGCCGTGTAGCTGGTCTCGGCTACGTCGGCACCGGAGACTTCCGGCGTGGACAGCCGGTACGGGATCGGCGCCCAGGCGTCCTGGTCGATGGCCTCGATCGCGGCCCGGATCTTCTTGTCCTGCCGGTGCGGTCACCGAGACTCCACGCCCAGCTTGACCGCGGTGCCGAGCACGGCCCTGCTGTAGAAAGCGCTGTCGGCGCGCACCGTCAGCTGCCCGACGGCACCGGCGTCACGGACACGGCCGACCGTCTCGGTCAGGAAACTCTTCGCTCCCCGGGCCGCACCCGCCGACCCGCCCCGCAGCCGGCTGAACAGCACCATCCCGGTGCGTGCGCAGGCCGCGAACCGGGGGTGGTAGCCGCGGACCTTGGTGTAACCGAACGCCGCGCCCTGCTTACCGCGCCCGTAGACCGGGACAATGGAGGAGTCCAGGTCGATCGTCAACGGGCCGGACAGGTCGGCAGAGCCCGCACCCGCGGCCCACAACCGGGCCAGCAGCTCACGGCTGACCGCGTCGAGCTGACGCACGTTGGACCACTTGTGCGCCCGCAGCCACGACCCGACCGTCGAGGGCGCCCGGGTCGCGTCGAACAACTCGCCCGAGGCTCCGGCCCGTAGCAGGGCAGTGTCATCGATGCTGTCGCCACCAGCGAGCATCGACCCGATCACCGTCAAAGCCTTCGCGCCGCTGCTCGCGCCATGCTGTCCCAGCTGGAGGCGCTGGTCCATCAGCTCACCCAGGCCGATTCGCTGCGCCAGCACTGCGGCCGGGAGCAGCCCGGCGTTCGGGATCAGATTCTTCTCGGTGAAGCTCGCCGAGACCCTGCTCAAGTCATGAGATGCTCGCACTTGTCAGATGCCCTTTCGTGCCGCTGCTGATTGCTCTATCGCAAGACCAATCCTCAACGCACAAAGGGCATCTGCACGTTCACGGCACGCCGGACCCCCTCATCGAGCGGTGGATCCGGGCTTAGTTCGGTTCGGCCGCGTAGCGGTCGGCATAATGGGCGCGGGCATCGCCTCACCCGACGCTGCGCGGGCCGTTGAGCGAACGGTTCGTACGTATGTGGTGGTGCGCGCTGGTGGCGCCTCCGTGCGCTGCTACGCATCACGAACCATCGCGACATCTACTTGGCCGACAGCGTCGGCGCGTCTGATACCTTCGGGCGGAACACAGTCACTATGGAGGCCTCTGGCTCCGTCTGGTCCGACGACCCAGCCGACCAAATGGAGATCCTCCGCCAGCGCACCGAGAGCCTTGAGCGCGGCGACGATCGAGGTTGTCGACGACCGCGAGAGGTGCCTCGGCTCGGGGCGGTTCACAACCGATCAGGCCGGCTGCACGGCGATGCGGACCTTTGCGAAGGCATGGCCGCAGCGGACCTGGGCGGTCGAGGGCGCCAACGGTGCCGGTCGGCCGTTGGCGCGGCGTCTCTTGGGGCCGGCGAGAGCGTCCTGGACGTGCCCGCCGAGTTGGCCGCTCGGGTCCGGCTGTTCGACACCGGCCACAACCGCAAGACCGACGCGCTGGACGCGCACTCGATCGCGATCGTCGCTGTCCGGACTCGGGGACTACGAGTCCTGAAGGTGGATGGAGAGCTGGAGGCGCTACGGATGCTCACCGACCGCCGCGAAGCGTTGACCCGGCGGCGTGTCCAGACCGTCAACCGGCTGCAGGCGTTGTTGGCCGAACTGCTCCCGGGACAGGCGAAGAAGGACATCACCACAGGTCAGGCCAAAGCGATGCTGGCCAGCGTCCGTCCCCGTGATGTCGCCGGGAAGACACGCCGCCGGGTCGCTGCGGAAGAGCTATCCGAGCTGATCGCCGTCGAGGCGAAGATCAAGAAGGCCACCGCCGAGCTCAAGGCGCTGGTCCTCGCGCGCGGCTCACGACTCATGGACATCCATGGCGTCGGACCCGTCGTCGCGGCCCGGGTCCTGGCCGACGTCGGTGACGTGGCCCGGTTCGCTGACCGCAACCGGTTCGCGTCCTGGACCGGCACCGCACCCTTGGACGCATCCTCGGGCGAGCAGGACCGGCACCGGCTGTCGCGGGCCGGGAACCGGCGGATGAACCACATGGTCCACATCGCCGCGATCAGCCAGATCCGTCTCGACACCGACGGCCGGGCCTACTACCGACGCAAGCGCGCCGAGGGCAAGAAGCCCCTCGAGGCGCTGCGATGCCTCATTGGATGAGTATGGGGACGCGGGTCAGGTTGACCTGTTCGTCGGGAACGGCGAGGGACGGCCTCGATGTCTCGCCACTTGATGGCCTGTTTGAGCTG
>JAABUR0100003046.1_pt1 | contig 24089 bp, 22 predicted proteins | sample 5560091 | NCBI WGS metagenome assembly JAABUR01 (sample SAMN10711879, study PRJNA513375) | rock metagenome | isolation source: Antarctica rocks | place: Antarctica: Victoria Land, University Valley sud
GGGGACTACGGTCTCGAAGGGGACCCGGAATGTCGCCTGCTGCTGGAACATCGCCATGGCCTATGCCGTCCCGAATAACGCCTACCGCCACTTCAGCAAGCCGAATTCCCCCCGGTTTACCTATGCCAACGCCGAAGACGTAGCGGGCCCCGAGGGGAGTACGTTCTGGTGGTGCGGGACCCAGTGCGACGCCCCGCCGACCAGCAACCACCCCGGCGGCGTCAACGTGGGCTTCGCCGACGGCTCGGTCAAGTTCGTCAAGGACGCGATCAACCTCCCGGTCTGGTGGGCGCTCGGCAGCCGCAACATGGCCGAGGTCATCAGCGGCGACTCTTATTAAGCCGGCCGGTCCAACGTCACCGCCCGCGCCCGACCCTGCCGCCGAGATCGGCTCGACCGCCGGCCTCGGAATCGACCTGTCTGGCGCGGGTCTTCTTCCACCCAACACACGGACCCCATTCGGTCCGGATGAAGAGGAAACCACGACCGATGCGACTGTTTTACTCTCTGCTTGGTCTGGTCATCTTGGCCGGTTCGGTGACGGTTTGTGGATGCGGTCCTTCCGCCATCGAGGCGCCGCCCACGGAAGGCTTGGGTCCGCCGGATGTCTCGAAATTGGGGGGGGGCGCGGAGTCGTTCAAACCGGATGTCAAGGGTAAAAACAAGACGAAGTAATAAATTGGTCGGGGGATGCGTCCCCGGCCGTCGCGGAGACCATGGATCAAACGCCGATGCATGGAGTTCGGAGGAGCGGACGGCCACGGACCTGGGCCATCGGGATGCTGGTCGTCGTGGGCGTGGTCGCCCTGGCCGTTCGGGAATGGCCCGCGGGACGCGAGGCGCGGGCGGCCCGGAGGGCCTTGGCCGCGGGCCGCTTCGAGGACGCCCGGCCGATCCTCGAGCGTTGGGTCGAGTCACGCCCCGGCTCCGCCGAGGCCCACTACCTCAGGGCCAGGGTCGCGCTCGCCCTGGGCCGGCGCGATGATCTCTCCGACAGCATGAGGCGCGCCCAGAAGCTCGGCCTATCGGCGGACCAACTCACCCTGCTCCGCGCGCTCGTCGATGTCCAGTTCGGGCGGTATGTTCAGGCCAGGGATCCCCTCCGCCGCGCGTTCGACCGCGCCGAGGAGCCCGACCCCCAGCTCGACGAGTGCCTCGCCCGGGCCTATATGGAGACCTATGACTTCCCGAACGCCCTGAAAGTCCTCGAACGCTGGATCCGGGAGGCCCCGGACCATCCCGAGCCTCACCTCTGGCGGGCCGTGGCCCACGGTCGGATGGACGCCAATCCGGAGGCGATCATCGCCGATTACCGCGAGGCGCTCCGGCGCGACTCGAACTCCGCCGCGGCCCGGCTCGGTATGGCCAACACACTCGTCCGGATCCACCGGAACGCCGAGGCCGCGCGGGAGTTCGATGCCTACCTCGCCCTCGTGCCCGGCGACCCGGCGGGTCACCTCGGGGCCGGGCGTAATGCCCTCGAGCTCGGCAACATGGAACTCGCCGCGAGGCGGATCGGCCGGGCCCTCGAGCTCGATCCCGGCAGCGCCGAGGCCCACACGGAGCACGCCAAGCTCGACCAGCGGTCCGGCGACGAGGCCGGCGCCCTCGGCCACCTCGACAAGGCCATCGAGCTGAAGCCCGCCGATCCCGCCCTCCGGTACAGCCGGAAACTCGCCTTGATCCGCCTGGGACGCCTCGCGGAGGCCGAGCAGGAGCAGCGCGAACTGGATCGCGTCCAGGCGGAAGTCGACCGCGTGAACGAGCTCCAGGCTCGCCTGGCCGAGGCGCCGAAGGACGCCTCATTGCAGAATCAGATCGCGCTCTGGATGTTCGACCACGGCTATCCCCTCGAGGGCGTGAAGTGGGCCGAGAAGATCTTGAGCGACCATCCCGGCCACCCGAAGACGTGTGCCATGCTGGCCGCCTATTACGAGCGGCTCGGCATGTGGCAAAAGGTCAACGACTATCAGGCTCAAGCCCGTCGTCGCCCGGGACCCGGCAACCCGGGTCGAGATTGAGTCGGATAGCGGGCAATGCCCGGCCAGGCGACCCCGTCCGGGGCCACCCCGAAGGAGGGGGCGTTCACGACGCGGCGAGCAACTCGGAGATGGCGCGGCCGTCGGTGACGATGGGGGTCGGGCGGCCGGCGCGGTCGGGGATGGTGACGCGATCGTAATCGATGCCGAGGTGACGATAGATCGTCGCAAGGAAGTCCTGCGGGCCGACGCGGCGATCGACGACGAATTCGCCGCGACGGTCGGTCGCGCCGATGACCTGCCCGGTCCGGATGCCGCCGCCGGCCCAGATCATCGAGTTGGCCGCCGGCCAGTGGTCGCGGCCGGGCTGGACGGTCCCGGCCGGTGCGCTCGCCACGCCCCCGCCGCTGCTGGCCACGTAGTTGATGCGTGGGGTGCGCCCGAACTCGCCGGTGACGACCACCAGGACCCGCTCGTCCAGGCCGCGGGCGTAGACGTCTTCGATGAGCGCGGAGACCGCCTGGTCGAAGTACGGGGCGCGGAACGCCAGGGCGTCGAAGACGTGGTGGTTGACGGCGTGGTCGTCCCAGTTCGCGACCCGGCCGCAGAGGGGGCCGTCGAAGGTCGTGGTGACGATCTCGACGCCGGCTTCGACCAGGCGACGGGCCATCAGGCACTGCTGTCCCCACTGGTTGAGGCCGTAGCGCTCGCGGACCCGCGGGTCTTCCCGGCCGAGGTCGAAGGCCCGGGCGGCCTCGGGGCTGGTCAGCAGGCCCATCGCCTGCGCCTCGAAGGTGTCCATCGCATCCAGGGCGCCGGTCTGGTCGATGTCGCGGCGGAGGTCGTCGAACGACCTGCGGAGACCGATCCGCTCGCGCAGCCGGTCGACCTGCCGGGGGTCGGCCAGGCCGATGTTGGGCACCTCGAAGCTCGGGGCGCTGGGGTCTCCCGTCACGGCGAAGGGCTCGTACGAAGGGCCGAGATATCCGGGGCCGGCGATCGTGAAGTTGTCGTAGTTGACCACCGGGTTGACGCCGACGTAGTTCGGCAGCTCGCCCGATCGGCCCGTGCGCAGGTAGTGGGCAACGCTCATGAAATCGGGATAGAACGGCGTGAGCTTGTCCTGCGCGGCGGGGTCTCCGGAGAGGAGTTGCAGCGAGCCCGCCGGATGCCCGCCCCCGGTGTGCGCCATCGAGCGGAGGACCGAGAACTTGTCCGAGAGCTCCGCCTGCCGCGGCAGCAACTCGGAGAAGCGAAGCCCGGGCGTCCTGGTGGCGATCGTCGCGAACGGCCCCCGGTAGTCGGACGAGACATCCGGCTTGGGATCGTACGTGTCCAGGTGGCTGCAACCCCCGCGCAGCCAGACGAGGATCACCGCCGTCGGTCGGCGAGGCTCCGCCGCGGATTCCGCCCGCAACCGGAGCAGCCCCGGCAGCGAGAGCGTCCCGAGCCCGGTGATCCCGGCCCGCAGGAACTCGCGCCGCGATGTGGATTGTGAGGCCGCCGTGGTGGACTTCCTCATCAACTCCCCCGACAGGGCCCATGTCCGTTTCGCCTTGACCACGCGTCTCATCATCCTAGCACGTCGTCAAGCTCCAAGCGATCTGGGTCTCCCGGTCGGCCACCCGTGAGGTCTCGTTTCACCCGTGGAAGGCGGCGGGGGTCGGCGGGGGCGGCTCCAGGGGGAGGCGGACGACGAAGAGGGTCCCGCGGCCGGGGGCGGAGTCGCACTGGATCGTCCCGCCGTGGGCGCGGACGATGCCGAGGCTGATCGACAGGCCGAGGCCGGTCCCTTTGCCGATGGGCTTGGTGGTGAAGAACGGGTCGAAGATCCTGGCCCGGGTCGCCGGGTCGATGCCGTGGCCGTCGTCGGCGACGGTGATCTCGACGCCGCCGTCGGTCGGGCGAGTGCAGACCGCGACACGGCCGTCGGGAGCGCAGGCATCGATGGCATTGGCGATGAGGTTGAGGATGACCTGATTCAGCTTGGCCGGGTAGCAGGTCACCTCGGGTAGAGGGGAGAGGTCGACCTCCAGGGCCACGCGACGCGACCTGGCCAGGCTGCGGATGATCTGGACGGTGGACTCGATGCCGGCGTTGATGTCGGCCTTCTTCCGCTCCCCGTCGTCAAGCCGGACGAAGTCGCGCAGGTCTTTGATGATCTGCTCGATCCGCTTGAGGCCCTCGCGCGAGCGGGCCATCATGCTGTCGAGGTTGTCGAGGACGTAGGCCAGGTCGACCTCCGCGGCCAGGTCGCGGATGCGGGCCAGGAGCTCGCGATGGTGGATTTCGAGGGTCCCCTCGGCCTCCTGGTAGAGGCGGAGGATGTCCTGGAGGTGGCCGACGTCGCGCTGGAGGACGGCGACGTTGTTGCTGACGTAGGCCAGCGGGTTATTGATCTCGTGGGCCACGCCGGCGATCATCTGGCCCAGCGCCGAGAGCTTCTCGGCCTGGATGAGCTGGCTCTCGGCGAGCTGGAGCTCGTGGTAGGCGGACTGCAGGTCCTGGTGGGCGGTGCGGACCGACTCGGCGGTGCGCTCGAGGTTCGCGGCGGATTGCTGCAGCTCGTCGTTGCGGACCTCGAGCTGCGACTTGGCCACGTTGAGCTCCCGGCTCCGTTCGACGACGCGGGCCTCCAGCTCGTCGTTGGCCCGCCTCAGGGCCTCCTCGGCGTGCTCGATCCGCTCGCCGACCTTCCCGGATATCCGCGCGCAGAGCACGGCGCCCACCAGGAGGGCGACGACCGTCCCGACCGCCGTGACCAGCACCGAGAGCCGACCACCGGCGGCGGTGGCGACCGAGTGGGTCGCCCACGAGGTCGACGCGACCGCGCCGGCGACGAACGGCAGGAACTGGCGCATCAGTCGGGCGCGGACCGACGGCCCGCATAGCGGGCGGAGCAAGACGCTGCGCGGTCCGGCGGCGGCGACCAGCCCGAAACCGAGCACGACGAAGCCGAAAGCCGTGTTCAGCGCCATCGGGATCGTCGGGCCCCCGTAGTCGAAAGGGACGTCGTAGAGGTAGCCGAGGACGAAGACGCCGCCCAGGCTCGCCAGGGCCAGGGCCAGCAACGACGCGAGGTCGGCGGCCCGCCGCCGTTCGCCCCGGTCGGCCAGGACCAGCGTGACGAAGGCCAGCACGAAGCCGACCGCCGTCAGCAGGGCCATCCGGCCGACCGGGGCCAGGCCGAGCAACTCTCCAGGCACCCGCAGGACCAGTCGGTCGAGGCACAAGTCTTTGCCCGTGGCGTACTCGGCCAGCCGAAGCAGCGCGACCGCCGCCGCCGCCGCGGTCAGCAGCAGGGCCGTCCCGCGCCGACGGCGCGACCTGCCCCCGGACCCGCCCGGGAACGTGGCGAGGCCCAGGCCGCACGCGATCATCCCTGCCGCCGTGGTCGGCGCCATCGGGATGTAACCGGAGCGGACCTCGGCCAGGACTCGCCATCCCGTCAGCCAGCCCAGCAGCGCCAGGGCGGCGACGGCCGCGACGGTCGCCCCGCAGGCGCCGCGGATGCGGCCCAGGCGGGATGCGCGGGGGGACGTTTCCACGGTGTACGGGCTCCACGGGACATCGGCCGATCCGCCCGACCGCGTCCGGCCATGTCGGCCGCCGCTCGCTCGGGCCGCCGAGGTTTCACCTCCGGATTCGTCCGCATATGTATGATAGCTGGCCACCTCGCCAGGCCATTCGATTATTTATTCCCCGGACTCCTCGGCCGCCTGGCCTCCATGCCCCCCTGCGGGGGAACTCCCGGAAAGCCGCGCCTCGCCGGCATTCGGGCGATCGATCGATCGCCGGTGACGATGCGAGCGGAAACGCTCCTTGCAGGGGGGGACGTATGGGACAGCCGCCCTCGGCCGGGGCGGACCGCCGAAGGCGGTCGTCCCGCTGTCCCGGAGGCGTGGTGCGATTCAAGCCCTCTCCTCGGCTCGCTCCATGGGGACCGAGAGCCGTATCACGGTCCCCCGGCCGGGGGACGAGCGGATGTCGACCCGGCCGCCGAGCAGGGCCGCCCGCTCGCGCATGCCGAGCAGGCCGATGCCCTCGCCCCTCGCCCCGCGCCGGAGCGTCGCCTCCGGGTCGAACCCGACACCGTCGTCGCAGACGACCAGGCGTAGGGCCCCGTCGCGGCGACGCAACTTGACGCTCATCCTCACCCGCCGGGCGTGGGCATGTCGTGCGACGTTGGTCAAGGCCTCCTGCGCGATCCGGAAGGCGGCGATCGCGATCGCCGGGTCCAGGTCGAGGCGGATGTCATCCGGATTGGCAGCGAAGTGGGCCCGGTAGCCGACCCGCTGGGCCTGGTGATCGAGATGCGAGCGCAGGGCCGCCACTAGCCCGAGGTCGTCGAGCAGCGAGGGCCGCAAGGCGAGCGACAGGTGGCGCACCTGCCCGATGGCGAGGTCCACGATGGCGGAGCATTCGTCCAGTGACGGGTGCAGGGCGGGCCCCCCCGATTTCTTGACGGCTTGTAACGCGATCGCGATCGCGGTAAGGCTCTGGCCGATCTCGTCGTGTAATTCCCGGGCCAGGTGACGGCGCTCCTCCTCCTGGACTTCGACCACGCGCCGGGAAAGGACCTGCAAGCGTGCCGCGGACTCGCGCAGGGCCTCCTCGGCATGCTTTCGTCCGGTGATGTCGTGCCCCACGCCTATGAGACCGACCGGCTTCCCGCTCACGTCGGCAAATCGGGTCACCCGGGCGTCGATCCAGACCCGCGAGCCGTCCTTGCGGAAGTCTTCCCACTCGCCCGAAAACTCCTCCCCTTCGCGGATGGACCGGGTCACCTCGAGCATCTCGGCGCGTGCCGCCTCGGGCACCCTCACCACCAACGGTCGCCCGAGCCTCTCCTCCGCCCGCCATCCGAAGAGCCGGGTGGCGCCCTCGTTCCAGTAGGTGACGATGCCTTCCAGGTCGGTGACGATGACGGAATCCCGCACGTTCGCCAGCAGCAGGGCGTCACGGGCCAGGGTCTCCTCCGCCTGCTTCCGCTCGGTGATCTCCTCGACGACGAAGGCGAATCGCCCCCGATCCGCCCGGCCCCCGGAGATCGGAGAGACGGCCGAGGCGAGCCACCGCTGTTCCCCGCGCCACAGGGTGTTGTGTTCGAACCGGACCGGCCATCCCGAGCGCCCACCCTCGCGATAGCGTCCGATCCAGTACGCCAGGAACTCGCTCGAGATGCCCACCTGGCTGCCATATCGACCCTGCAAATCCTCCGTGGATACACCGAGGAGATCGGCCATCGCCCGGTTGGCGGAGACGAAGAGGATATCGTCGCCGTAAATATTGATCACGCCCATGGCAAGCGGGGCGCTGTCGTAGAAGGTGCGCAGGGTCGCCTGGCCCTCCCGCAGGGCCTCTTCCATGCGCCTCCGCTCGGTGATGTCCGCGACGAAGCCGACCATGCGGGCCGGCGTCCCGTCGGGATCGAGGAAGAAGCGACCCTCGTCCCGGACCGTGATGTCGCTGCCGTCCCGGTGCCGGATCCGATACTCCAGGTCGAATGCCCGCTTGGTGGAGCGGATGCGCTCGACCTCCGCCACGAAGTCCGCACGATCCTCGGGGTGGATCAACTCGACCCAGCGATCGAGCCCACCGGACAGGCTCTCGGGCGAATAGCCGAGGATCGCCTCGCAGTTGCCGCCGAAGGTCACGACGTCCGAGGCCGAATCCCAGTCATAGAGTATCTGCCCCGTGGCCTCGTCGGCCGCATGATAGCGGTTGGTCCACTCTTCGAACCCGCGCAACGCCTGCTCCGCACGCCGACGGAGTTCCCTCTCGGCCTCCAGGGCCGCCGACAACTCGGCCAATCGTGCCTTCGATGTGTCTTCGACGGCCATGGAGTTGTTCTCTTCGAGCGAGGTCGCGGATCCGTATCGGGAGGAGGCGTCGGCGACCTCCGGGCAAAGACAAAGGCCGGCGCCCGTCGAGCCGATCAGTCGGGGCCGACCCCTAGCAAGCGTGAAATCTGCTCGGGCGAGGCGGTCCCGGTGGTGCCGAGCTGGTGGATCACGAGCGAGGCGGCCGCCATCGACAACGTCATCGCCTCGCGGGTGTCCGCGCCCGCCGCCAATGCCGCCGCCAGGTTCGCCGTGACCGCATCGCCGGCCCCGACGACGTCGATCGGCCCGCGAACGGGGAGCGCCGGGACGTGTTCGGGATGCCGGCCCGGCAGGGCTCCCACGATCCCCCGCCCGGCCATCGTGACGAACACCGGCTGGCCATTACGCTCGGCGAGTGCGGCGGCCCGTGCCCCGATCGCTCCCGGTTCCGGTTCCGACTCCGTCTCCGAGCCGCCGTCCATCCGGGCGAGTTCCGCGGCGTTCATCTTGAACGCCAGCGGCGGGAAATGGCGCAAGCCTCGGCGGCTATCGGCGAGCACCACCAGGCCGTCCCGCGCGCGCATGGCCGCGTGGGCCGCCTCGGCCACCGCGCGGGTCACGACCCCCGTCTCGGGCAGCTCCACCTGCTCCAGCAGCAGGAGGATGTCCCACTTCGGAGCCAGCTCGACGACCCGGCTCGCCAGCTCGCGCTGCAGTTCGACGGGGGTCGACGTCCAGTTCTTCGAGTCCAGGCGGTTCAACTCCCGGGGGGGGCGCCCCTCTTCCATGACTATCGGTTTGCAGTAGACCGGCGTACGCCTCGACGGCGAGGTGAGGAAGTGCTCCAGCTTGACGCCGGACTTCGCCGCCAGTGCACGTTTCAGCTCGTAGCCCTCGCCGTCGTCGCCGCAGAAGCCGACGGCATGAATCTCGCCGACGCCGAGGGCGACGAGGTTGTTGAGGATCGTCCCGGCCGCGCCCGGCTGGCTGCGGACCTCGACCACGTTGTGCACGGGCAGGCCGGTCTCGATCGAGGCCTCCTCCTTCCGGGGGTCGATGTGCAAGTATCGATCGAGAAAGAAGTCGCCCACGACGCCGATGCGCAACCGCGGATACCGCCCGGCGATGGCGTGGAATCGCTCGGCGTTCATGCTCGGCCCAGGTGGCGATGGAGGTGATGGATGAACGTCACATTGTCCGATTGGACGTAGTTCAGCGTGCCTCCCATCCGGGAATAACTCTTGCAGAACCGCAGGTAATAGGCCGGATTCGACTTCGGGGGCTCCCCCCGCGACCAGTCCCAACCGCCCCCGTCCTGGAGGTCGACCACGTAGAAGGTGTGGTCGCGGACGACGTCGCGGCCGTCCTGAATCCGGAGGTTATTGACGCAGCTCAGGGCCTTCTCGAAGACCTGCGGGCCCATGATGGCCGATCCGACCGAGAGCACGACGCCGCCGTCGAGCCCCTCGACCGAGCCGGCGAAGAGCTTGAAGTCCCACCCCCCCGCCCTCCCGATCGCGGCGCCGTCGAAGACCGGGTGGTTGGAGATGATGTCGTAGCCGATGCCGGGATGGACCGTCATGGGGACGCCGTGCCGGAACGCCTGCGCGACGATCGAGGCGTGTTTCCATCGATGCTCGACGGCGATCCTCCCGGCGGGCCAGCCCTGCTCGACCATGGCGCGCAGGAGGTCGGCCCGCGCGGCCGCGAGCGGATGCCGGGGCCGGGCGGCGATCGCGTCGGCCAGGTCCTCCGCCGTCGGGAGCGTCACGCCGTCCTCGGCGATCAGCCGGCCCAGCGACCGGCCGTAGCCGAGGCCATCGAGCGCCCCGGCCATCAAGGCGAGGTGGATGTTCGTGGCCGTCTCGTGCCAGGTCCCGAACGTGCCGTCGGCCACGTTCCTCTCGACGCCCTCCGTCGACGCGCCGAGCCAGGCGTACTCCCAGTCGTGGATCGTCCCCGCGCCGTTGGTGGCGAGGTGGGTCAGCCAACCCGCCGCCATCATGCGTTCGACGATCCTCGCGGCGCCGTTGCGGAGCAGGTGTGCGCCGTAGATCAGCACGACCGCCGCCCCGCGTCGGCGGGCGGCCCTGATCGTGGCCGCGCATCCCTCGATGAGCGCCGCGAGCCCCTCCGGGCACGGCCCCGGGGGAGAGTCGGGATCGATCAGGATGTCGTCGGCCCGCGTCAGGCTCTGCCGGTCGGCGAGCGGGAAGACCTTCAGCCTGGCGAGGTCGAGTGGTGGCACGCTCACGGAAGTCCCTCGGTCTCCAGCAGGCGACGTCGTCCGCCATCTCTGTTCAGCGGCCTAGCAGATAGTCGATGAACGCGACGGCATCGCGGAAGTCGGGGATGACGGCGTCGGCGCCGACGCCCAGGAGCCGCTTACGCTTCCACTCGTCGACCCGCCCGGAGCCGTTGTGGGCTTCGTCGCTGGCGACGGCCACGGCGAGGCCGCCGACCCCCTTCGTGTTCTCGATCTCGACGTAGCCGTCGCCGAACGAGACGAGCTGGCGGCCGCTGATCCCGTGCTCGCGGAGGATGCGATCGATGACCATCTGCTTGGAGAAGCTCTTGTAGTCGTCGAGTGCGCCGTGGATGTGGGGCCCGAAATACTTCGCGATGTCGAGCAGCTCGGCCTCCCTCCGGACGGCGGACTCGTCGGTCCCGCTGGCCAGGTAGAGGTGGAGGCCGAGCCCCCGGAGGTGCTCCAGCAAGGGGCGGGCCCCGTGGACGAGCAGCTCGTCGGGTTGGAGGTCGCGGCGGACGAGCCCTTCGGTGCGGGCGCCGATGTGGGCGTCGAGCCGACGGAGGTACTCGTGCTTGTACCAGAGCGGCTCGCGGGGCTCGCCCCCGCGCTCCTCGATTCGGCCGGCGAGCTGCATCATCTGGTAGATCGTCTGCTTGCCGTTGAGCCGCATGATGTCGTCGAGCACCATCCGCTCGACCTGGGCGACGGTCTCGCCGGGGAGGCGCGGGAGCGCTTCGACGAACATGGGGACCATGACCTCGGGCCACCCTTGCCGGATCAGCGACAGCGTCCCGTCGAAGTCGAAGAGCACGTGGCTGATCTCGGGGCGGGGCTCGAGCGGGGCGGGGAGCTCGATGCTCGCCCACCGCCCGGGCGCCGGGGACGAAGCCGGGAGGGGGCTCATGACCCGCCCCCACCCCCGTCGGCCGCCTCCATGAAGGCGTAGGCGAGCATGTGGCAGAGGGTCATCTGCGCGTCCTCGACCCGGCCGTCGGGCGTGTCGGGGATGACGAGCACCTGATCGGCGATCTCGGCCAGGCCTGTTCGAGCGGCAGTGCGGCGTAGGCCTCCTGCTGCCGGTCTCGATACTCCACCAACCAGCGAGTAACGTGCGGCATGGCTCCGTTCCGAGGGATTCGCACGAGCCACGGTCCGCCGAAGGCAGGGGCGGGGATCGTGGGGCTCGATGCTCGAAGGACTCCGATGGCGAGGTCCACTCGAAGCTAGCACGTCGCTCCTTCACGGACAATCACGTCGATCCTTCGCGGACAATCGAGGATGAGACGAATCGCCATGGGAGTCCGACCGGTAGCGGGGGAGCGAAGCACGCCTCTGATGAGATCGAGATCAACCCTAAAGATTCGCAAGATCGCGCGGCGGGTGCGCGGGGTACTGGAACCCATTCGTATGATGCAAGAGCAGTTTGAAAGGATTGGTCGGAAAGTCCTATCCATTCATTCGAGTTCTTGATATAATCGCGCCGGATGGTCTGACGACCGAGTCGCGGAGCTGGCTCTCCCCGAACCGGTATCCGCTCCACTCCGTCGTCTCACCCGTCTCCCCGGGTTTCATCGGAAACCCCTTTCTCCTCGACCCTGAAAGTATCCTGAGGGTCGCTTTGCTTTTCGATTCGGAGTGCGACCGTGGGCAAGAAGCTGTATGTGGGCAACCTGACTTACAACGTCAACGAGTCCGACCTGGAGGCGCTGTTCTCCCAGTTCGGCACCGTCCAGAGCGCCCAGATCATCGTCGACCGTGACACGAACCGTTCCAAAGGGTTCGGGTTCGTGGAAATGAGCTCAGATGCCGAGGCGCAGGCGGCGATCCAGGGTCTGAACGCCCATGACCACGACGGTCGGAACCTGACTGTGAACGAAGCCAAGCCGCGGGAAGATCGTGGTGGCGGCGGCGGCGGCTACGGTGGCGGTCGGAGCGGCGGTGGCGGTGGATACGGTGGTGGCGGTGGCGGCCGCAGTGGTGGCGGCGGCGGCTATGGTGGCGGCGGCGGCGGCGGCCGATATTGATCACATGCCGAGTCGTCGGTGCCGAGGGGCTTGCTGTTGCAGGCCCCTCATCTCTTTTCCTTTCGGTCACGCCGTCGGGTGAACGCGTCGGTACGACCCGAATGCCAGATGGTTTCGTTGCCGGCATGTCTCGTGAGATCTGAAGACTCCCATCACGATCGGGCGACACGTCTCGGACTGCTGCCAGGCATACCCTGGTTTGCGAAATCCCTTCCGCTCCGCCATACGAGCGATGGCTGAGTGTCGAGCGGAACACCAACCTTGGGGCGGGCCTCGGCATGAATAGCTATCCTGCGGACGAACGGCGGATTTCGGAAGTGGAGCGAGGCATGGCTTGCCGCGCCATCGTCCCGATGCCATCCGGCGAATCGCTCGCCGTCGGGGATGCCATCCTCTTCGCCCTCGCGCAGTCGGCTCCGGGCCAGGAACCGGAGTACGTCAAGGGTGGCGATTCCGTCCGTGTCTTGCTCACCGACGTCACCGATCTCGAAGAATCCGACCCCGTTACCGGCCGGGCCCTCTTTCAACTCAGCTGGGAGCCGCTCGGACAGATCGTGCCGACCGTCGCCAGCCCCAAGCGTTCCGCAAAAGCCCCACGCTCTCGGGCCAAAGTCTGAACGGGCCGATTGTTCGTCGTCGAAGCCCTATTGCGGCGAAGCCGCCGCGCCAAGCTCTTCGAACGTCCGGTTGAGTATCTGGTATTTCGACCAGTCCTTGAAGTCGAAGTGCCACCACTCGACCACGTTGACGGTGAAGCACTGCTCCTCCATCGCACGACGGAGGAGTTCGCGATGCCACCGCTGGAGCGAGGTCCCTCCCGGGTAATCGGGGCTCGAGCGAGTCGAGAACTCGTCGTAGCCGCCGACCATCTCGATCGGACGCCCGCTCGCGAGGTCGTAGAGGGTCAGGTCGACCGCGCAGCCACGGTTGTGCCGCGAGCCCTTCGACGGGTCGGCGACGAAGCCTCGGCTTGCGTCGGGGGTGGCGTCCCAGAACATCTTCGTGACGTGCCAGGGGCGATAGGCGTCGTGAATCAAGAGGCCGTAGCCTCGCTCCTTCAGGGCGAGATGGGCCTTTGCCAGGGCCTCCGCGGCCGGGCGTTGTAGGAAGGCGCGGGCGGAGGAGTAGAACGGCGTGCCGACGAAGTTGTTCGCCGTGGCGTAGCGGATGTCGAGCTTGATGGCGGGGTCCAGGGTCGTCAGGTCGACGAGGTCGGGCGCGAGGCGGCCTTCCTCGACGGGAGGGCTGGCGGCCAGGGCCTCGGGGCGAAGCTCGGCCACCGGGCGGGTCGGCCGAATCTTGAAGGTCGATCCGTCGTCGCCGTCGATCTTGCGGCGGACGAAGACGACGCTCGCCGCCTCGACCCGCGTCGCACGTCCCGAGGCATCCCGCGTGAATTTGAGCGGCTCCTTGATATAGAGGCCGCCGTCGGGGAACTTGAAGACGTCGGGGGCGACCTCCTCGAGCGGGTCGTAGAAGAACCACTCGATGAGCGCAAAGAGCTTCCCCTCGCGCTCGAGGATGTAGAGCGTGTTGTGGTCCCACCCATACTCGCCGATCAGGCCCGACCATTCGGCCCTGGGTGGTGAGGGCCTGGCGTCGGCTGCCCGGTCGAACGCGACGCCGTCGACCGTGATCGAGCGGTCGCCGGGGACCACGACCGTGCCGAAGCCGAGCGGGTCGTCGGTCACGAGGGTGTCTCCCCCTGACCTGGCGCAAAGCGCGAGCCGTGGGCCGCCGGCCGAGCGCAGGAAGTAGAGACGGTCGTCCCTCGCGATCAGCTCGACGGCGGATTTCCCCTCCTTGGCGACATAACGCGCCTGGAGGCGGCGGGCGAGGCCGGACGGCAGGGGCCTGGACGTCTCGACCGTCGGCGGGGGCTCGCCCTCCTTCGTGGCGAGCATCATCCGGAGGGCGGCGTCGGCGATCCGCGTGGCGCTGGCGTTGGCACAGTCCTTGGAGATGACGACGGCGACCCCGAGCCCGTCGTCCGGCAGGGCGGAGAACTCGGTGGCGAACCCGTAGACCGCGCCGTTGTGGCCGAGCTTGCGATGACCGTCGAGCTCGGAGAGGATGAACCCGAGCCCGAAGCCCCGCGTCGGCTTCTCCCCCTCCCCGACGAACTGCGGAGTCCACATCGCCTTCAGGGTCCCGGGCTTGACGATCGGCCCGCCGGGTCCCCTCCCCTCGTCGAGGAGGGCGGAGAGGAACTTCCCGAGGTCGAGCACGGTGCTATAGAGGTTGCCGGCCGGGGCATGGCCGAGCGGGAACGTCGGCGCGTCGAAGGTCCGGCCGTCGTAGGTCCACATCTGGCCCCGTGCCAGGTTTTCCTCCATCGCAGGAGTCCGCTCGAAGGCCGACGACTCCAGGCCGAGCGGCTCGAGGACGCTCCTCGTCACCGCCGCGGCGAAGGGCTCGCCCCGGAGCGTCTCGACCACGAGACCGACGGTCGCAATCGCGGCGTTGGAGTACTTCGACCTCGCCTCGGGGGCGAACACCAGCTCGGTGTCGTTGAGGCTCCGCACCGAGTCGTTGATCGAGGGAGACGTCGGGTCGAAGTAGTGGCCAACGGGCGACTCGCGGACCAGCCCCGAGCGGTGCGACATCATCTGCCGGACCGTGATCGGCTTACCGAACGGGTTCCTGGGGGCGAAACCGGGCAGATATCGGGAGACGGGCGCGTCGAGGTCGAGCTTCCCCTCCTCGACCAGCTGCATCACGGCCATGTCGGTGAACAGCTTCGACACCGAGCCGACCCGGTAAACCGTCGAGGCCGTGGCCGCCACCCCCTCCTTCGATTTCGCCAGCCCGAATCCCCTCGCCCAGACAACTCGCGGTCCTTCGACCACCGCGATCGAGACGGCGGGGAGGCCCTGCACCTCCATCAGCTCGCGGATGAACGCCTCGATTCGCCCGGCCGCCTGCTCCAGCCCCGCACGGGGCGATACCGAATCCTGCCCCATCGCCGAGGCGGACCACGCCGCGATCAGGGCCACGAACGCGAAGCGACTCTTGCACCCTCGACTCATGATCGGATCGCCTCCAGGGGCTTCACTCCCGGCCGATGTAGATTATCCGCACATAACCCCTGTCGCCATGCCCGGGCCCTTGAGTACCCAAATTCCCGCCCGCCGTCGGGTGAGGAAAATACTGGACATGCGTTGACTGTCGGTCCGAAATATGGTTTGTTCACCGATCGATCCGGCCGCGCTCTGGACAAATGTATCCGCGAACGGGTCAAGGACGATTCTCTTACACGTACGGAGGGTCTGATGAGCCGAACGGTCAAGGCGATTCCCGACGGGTATCACTCCCTGACGCCCTACCTGATCTTTCGCGACGCCGATAAGGCGATCGAGTTCTACGGACGGGCCTTCGGCGCGGTCGAGACCTGCCGGATGAACGACCCCCAGACGGGCAAGGTGATGCACGCCGAACTCAGGCTCGGCGACTCGATGCTCTTCCTCTCCGAGGAGAACCTCGCCTATGGGGCACGCTCCCCCCAGACTCTGGGCGGATCCCCGGTGACGATCCACCATTACGTCGACGACGTTGACGCGACGATGGTCCAGGCCGTCGAGGCTGGCGCGACGGTGGTCATGCCCGCGATGGATATGTTCTGGGGCGACCGCTTCGGCAAGCTCACCGACCCCTTCGGCCACGCCTGGTCGATCGCCACGCACATCGAGGACCCCACCCCCGAACAGATGACCGAGCGCATGGCCGAGGCATTCGCGCAGCAGGCCATGTGCACGGAAGGCGCACTCGCACCTGCGAGTTGAAAGAGTCGGACGAAGGATGCCCGCCCGGTCCTGAAGATCGGGCGGGCCTCACACAGAAGCGCCCGGCAAGAATCCCGGCAACGGTCGTCGTTCGAGACTGCCGAAGGTCGGATATCTCAGCAAGGGAGGAGCCCCGTGCAACAGGTCGTCCCCGCGTTTCGAATCCTCGACTACGCCCGGAGCAAGGCGTTCTACGTCGAAGGGCTCGGCTTTCGGGTCGATTGGGAGCATCGCTTCGGCCCGAATTTCCCCGTCTTCGTGCAGGTGAGCCGCGACGGCTTGGCCTTCTACCTCTCCCAGCACTCGGGCGATTGCGAGGTCGGCGGCCTCATCCACCTCTATGTGCCGGACGTGGACGCCTGGTACGCCGAGTTGCTGGGCAAAGGCGTGCCGGTGGAGGAAGCCCCGAATGAGGGCATCGAGGGGCTTCGGATGATGACCGTGGTCGACCCGGACGGGAACCAGCTTCGCATCGGCACGCGGCTTCAGAAGTCGTAGGCGACCTTCTCGGGTAGAGACCGGTCCCCTCTACGAGGACTTGGCGACGATGCCCTGCCCGACTGGGCACAGATCCAGGACCGGGCAGCGCCCGCACGCCGGGTTCTTGAAGAAGCAGCAGCGCTGCCCGTGGAGCATGAGCACCTCATGATTGTCGTAGACCTGTTGCGCCGACCAGTTGGGGGGCAACTGGGCTTCGAGCAGGACATGGGAGGGGCCGACCGGCACCCGGGGAGGGATCAGGGCGAGGCGGACGGCGACGCGGTGGTGATGGCTGTCGACTGGCAAGGCGGGGAGGCGCAGGCGGCTGAACAGGAGGACGGCGGCGCTGGTCTTCGGGCCGACGCCGGGGAGCGTTTCGAGCCAGGCCCGCGCCTCGGCCACCGACAGATTGGCCAGGAAGTCGAGCGCCAGGTCGCCCCCTCGCCGCTCGGAGATCGCACGGAGCACCTCCTGGAGCCGGGGGGCCTTCTGCTCGGGCCAGGTGCACGACGCGATCGCCTCTTCCACGTCGTGCGTCGCCGCGTCGCGGACCGCGGCCCATTCGGCAAACCGTGCGCGGAGTTCCTTGAAGGCGCGGCCGGAATCGGAGTTCCGCGTCCGGTGCGACAGCAGCGACGAGACCAGCTCGCTCAGCGGGTCGAAGTCGTGGAAGAAGGCGATCGGGCACTTGTACTCGACGCAGAGTCGCTCATGCACCAGGAGGGCCCTGGCGCGAAGCTCGCTCGCTGCCGCCTCGTCGACCGGGATTTTTTTCACGGCCCACCCTCCGAACCTGTCACTCTCTCGCTCCCACCTGCGCGGTTGCACGTTCATCTTCCATGCCGCGACGCGACGAAAGCCTGGCGGCCCGAGGGGTGCCGCGACTACGATGGAGGCCGACACGAGAGGTTCTTAATCCACGCGGGACGAGCCGCGGTTGCCGCTCGGGACGAGCGAGCTGGGGCCGCAAAAACGCATGCCGATTCGTCTGGATAAACTCGTCTCCGAGCGTTTCGCCATGTCACGCCGGGCCGCACAAGATGCGGTGCGCAACGGGCGAATTGACGTCGAGGGCCGACCGTGCGCCGAGCCGGGGCGGGAGGTGGAGCCGGCTACGGACATCGGCTTCTTCCCGAACCGTCCCAAGGCCAGGAAGGTCGCCGGGAGGCTGCGCATCCTGCATGAGGACCGCCACGTCCTGATCGTCGACAAGCCCGCCGGCCTGCTCACATTGCCCACGCCCGACCGCGAATCCGACACCCTGATCGAACGCGCGGGGCGCTACCTGGCGATCCGGCATGGCGGCAGCCGTCCGTTCATCGGCGTCGTTCACCGGCTGGACAAGGGGACTTCGGGCGCGCTGGCCCTGGCCCGCTCGACCGAGGCCGTCCGAGCGTTCCAGGCGCTCTTCAAGGCCCACGACATCGAGCGACAGTACCTGGCCGTCGTCGAGGGGACAGTCCCCATGGCGGCGGGGACGATCGACCGGGCGCTGGTGACCGATCGCGGCGACCTGAGACGAGGGGTCGCCCGGGCCCCGGGCGAAGGCCGGCCCGCGGTCACGCATTACCGGGTCATCGAGCGGTTCGGCACGGTGGCGACACTGGCCGCCTGCTGGCTCGAGACCGGCCGGACCCACCAGATTCGCATCCACATGGCCGAGATCGGCCACCCCGTCGTCGGCGACCCCGTCTATCGCCCGCGCAACCAACCGCGGTCGAAGGCCCAGTTCCACCGCCAGGCCCTGCACGCACAGACACTCGGCTTCCGCCATCCGTTGACGGACCAGGACATCCACGTCGAGGCCCCGGTGCCCCATGACCTCGATACGCTGATCGTCGACCTCCGCAACCGCTTCGGCATTGCCGGCGCGGGAGGATAGGGCGGAAGGCGTATTATCCCTTCTCTTTCACCTTCGCCGAGGCCCCCTTCGTCGCCTCCGCCGGGGGATCGGCCGGCTTCTCGAAGACGATGATGTGCTGCCACGGGAGGAAGTCGAACTTCTCCTTGAAGGTGAACCCCTGCGGCTCGATCTCGCGGCGGACCTGCGCGAACGTCATCTTGTGCTCGGGCTTGATGGGGACCTCGGGATCCTCGCCGCGGAACTCGACCAGGACGAGCCGGCCGCCGGGCTTCAGGGCCTTGCGCAGGCCTTGCAAGGTCGCCTCCGGGTGCGTGCATTCGTGGTAGACGTCGACCATCAAGATCAAGTCGACCTTTCCCTCGGGGAGCCTGGGATCGGTGGCGGTACTGCGGATGGGGCGGATGTTCTCCACGCCGGCGGTCTTGGCGTTGCTGGCCAGCATCTGGAGCATCTGCGGCTGGACGTCGGTGGCCAGGACGACACCTTCGGGCCCGACCCGCCTGGCCATGCGGAGGCTCGTGTAGCCGACCCCCGCGCCGACGTCGGCCACGGTCGAGCCGGGTGCGAGCTTGAGGGCGTCGAGCATCGCCTCGGGCTGTTCTTCCTCCTCACGCGAGGCGCGGATCAGCCACTCGGCCCCCTGATACGACATCACGTCGGCGATCCGACGCCCCATATACGTCCCCGGCGCATCGCGGCGCGTGCGGCGGGGGGCCTTCGCCTTCGCCTCGGGCTCTGCCGGGGCCGGGGCCTCCTGGGAGACGGACGGGCCGGCGAGGGCCAGAAAGATGGCCAGCGAGACGAACCCCATGCGAGCACGCGGCATGACAGACTCCTTGGCGACGATCACGGCTCGAAGGCCCGCCGGCGCGGCGAGGCCACGACTTCCCTCCCCAGATTCTAGAACAACCCCCCCCCTTCGGCCAGGACCAGCGACCCGGGGGCCGCGCCAATCCCCGGCGAATCCTCGCGTCGCAAGGGGTTGGCATCCGCCGGCCCGGCCGCGTATCATGTCACCACGGCGGATTCGGCTCATAAGAAAATATCGTGAACTTCCGATCTATTGAAGCCGGCGGCCCTCGGTCCCACGACACCCGGGAGGGGTCGCGAGGAGCGAGTGCCGATGGTCAAGCCGCCTGCACGCCTGGTCCGCTGGCGAATCCTGACGGTCGTGCTCATGTTCCTGGGCTACTCGGGGTACTACCTCTGTCGATCGAACCTCTCCGTGGCCATGCCGATGATCATGGACGAGCTGGAGGCGAGCGGGATCGCCCGCGCCGAGGCCAAGATCGGGCTGGGTGAGGTCGCCTCGTTGGGGATCCTCGGGTACGCCATCGGCAAGTTCTTCTGCGGGAGCATGGCCGACTTCCTCGGGGGGAGGCGGAACTTCCTCGGCGGGATGGCGGGGTCGATCGTATTCACCGTCCTGTTCGCACTCGGGGGGGCGATCCCCCTGTTCACGCTCGCCTGGGTGGGGAACCGCGTCCTCCAGTCGCTCGGATGGGTGGGGATGATCAAGATCACCTCGCGCTGGTTCTCGTTCTCGAACTACGGCGCGGTCATGGGCCTGCTGAGCCTGAGCTTCCTCTTCGGCGACGCGGCGGCCCGGACGTTCATGGCGATCCTGATCGGGCAGGGCCTGGGCTGGCGCGGGATATTCTTCGTGGCCGCGGGCACGCTCTCGGCCCTCTTCGTCTTGAACCTGATCTGGCTCAAGGAGGCCCCCGACCGGATCGGCGAGCCCGAGCCCCCCGCGAACCCGGAGAACCTCTACGGCGAGATGGGCGAGGACCACGCCCCCGAGAGCCTCGGGCGCCTCTTGTCCCCGCTCCTGCGGAGCCCGGCCTTCTGGTCGGTCTGCCTGGTCTCGCTCGGGTTCACGCTCGTCCGCGAGACCTTCAACACCTGGACGCCGACCTACTTCACGGAGGCGATCGGCCTGAGCCACGCGGACGCCGCCGAGCGGAGTGCCTTCTTCCCGCTCTTCGGCGGGGCCTCGGTCTTGCTCGCCGGGTTCCTCGGCGATCGGCTGGGGCGCGGGGGGCGGGCGGCCATCCTCGTAGGGGGGCTGGTCCTGACGGGCCTCGCGTTGCTCGTCCTCGGGTTCGCCGACCTGGGGGCCTCGACGCGGTGGCCGGTCGGCCTGGTCGCCTTGATCGCGTTCGTGCTCATCGGCCCCTACTCATACCTCGCCGGCGCGATCGCGCTCGATTTCGGCGGGAAGCAGGGGAGCGCGACCGCCTCGGGACTGATCGACGGGGTAGGATACCTGGGGGGAGTCCTGGCGGGGAAGGGCATGGCCCAGATCTCGGTGGCGCACGGGTGGTCGGGCGCCTTCGGGGTCCTGGCGGGCGTCGCGTGGCTCTCGTGCATCCCGGCCTCGATGTTCTTCGCCCATGAATACCGGAGGAGGGGACGGCCGACTCCATGAGACTCGTCGATGAACTGATCCATTTGTACGGGACCGAGGGACGGGCGTCCTATCACGGGGAGCGGGTCTCGCAGAAGGCCCATGCGCTCCAGTCCGCCCACCAGGCCGAGATGCAGGGGGCGGCCGACTCCCTGGTCGTGGCCGCGCTGCTGCACGACGTGGGGCATCTCGTCGTCGGCTTGCCCGAGGGGATCGCCGCCGAGGGGGTGGATGGGCGCCACGAGGTGGCGGGCGAGGCCTGGCTCTCGCGGCACTTCGGCCCGGAAGTCACCGAGCCGATCCGGCTCCACGTCGCGGCCAAGCGCTACCTCTGCGCGGTCGACCCCGAATACCTGGCGAGGCTCTCGACGGCATCGCGGACGAGCCTGCGGTTGCAGGGCGGGCCCTTCCTCGCCCCGGAGGCCGAGGCGTTCAAGGCCCACCCGCACCACCTCGCGGCGGTCCGGCTCCGCCGATGGGATGACGAGGCCAAGGTCCCCGGCCTCGACGTCCCGGAGCTTGAGCATTACCGTGCCCATCTGGAGAGGGTCATCATCACGGACTCGCGGGAACCCGGATGATGCGACGATCGTTCGACGACGCCGTGGTCGGCGCCGGCATCATCGGCCTGGCCCACGCCTATCAGCTGGCGAGGCGCGGGCGACGGGTCGTGGTCTTCGAGCGGGGCCGGAGGGCCTCGGGCGCCTCGGTGCGTAACTTCGGGATGCTCTGGCCGATCGGCCAGCCCCTCGGTCCGAGGCGCGACCTGGCGGTCCGGAGCCTGGAGATCTGGGCGGAGGTGCTCCGGGCGAGCGGCCTCTGGCACGAGCGGACCGGTTCGCTCCACCTGGCCTACCGCGACGACGAGGCGCAAGTCCTCCGCGAGTTCGCCCGCGAGGCGGGCCAGGCCGGTCTCGATTGCGACCTCCTCGGACCGCGCCAGGTCCTGGAACGATCGGGGGCCGTCAAGGCTTCGAGGCTCCGGGCCGGCCTCTGGAGCCCGGCGGAGTCCTGCGTCGACCCGCGCGAGGTGGTCGCGGGCCTGCCGGGCTGGCTCGCCAACGAGTTCGGCGTCCACTTCCGGTTCGAGTCGGCCGTGGCGGGCTACGAGCATCCCCTCCTGATCGTCTCGGGGCAGGAATGGACGGCGGACCACCTCTATGTGTGCGCGGGCGACGACCTCCAGACCCTCTATCCCGAGGCGCTGGAGTCCGCCGGCCTGGTCCGCTGCAAGCTCCAGATGATGCGCACCGAGCCCCCGGGCACGTCCTGGCGCCTGGGACCGATGCTCGCCGCCGGCCTGACCCTGCGTCATTACCCGAGCTTCGCGAATTGCCCCTCGCTCCCCGCCCTGAAGGCGCGTATCGCCGAGGAACGGCCGGAGTTCGACCGTTACGGCGTCCACGTCCTGGCGTCGCAGAACGGCCGGGGGGAGCTCGTCCTCGGCGATTCCCACGAGTACGGCGACGCGATCGAGCCGTTCGACAAGGCCGAGATCGACGATCTGGTGCTCGACTACCTGAGCACCTTCCTGGACGTCCCCGGCCTCCGGATCGCGTCGCGGTGGCATGGGACGTATGCCAAGCACCCCGAGGCCCTCTACTACGTCGGCCGCCCCGCGCCCGAGGTGACGGTGGTCACCGGGGTCGGCGGCAACGGCATGACCCTGTCGTTTGGCCTGGCCGAGAGGGTGGTCGACGAGTCGCTGGGAGGCCCCTGAGATGACGATCCAGCTCGTGGTCTTCGACATGGCCGGCACGACGGTCAACGACGAGAACGCGGTGAATCGAACCTTGCGAGACACGCTCGAAGGTTTCGGGCTCGCCGTCGGTTTCGAGGACGTCAACCGAGTGATGGGCATCCCCAAGCCCGAAGCCCTTCGCGTCCTGATCGAGGGGACGCCCCTCGGCGAGCCCCTGCGCGACCGGGTCGACGCGATTCACGACGACTTCGTCTCCCGGATGATCCGGTTCTACGCGACGGACGCCTCGGTCCACGAGGTCCTCGGGACGACCCGGACGTTCGAGGTCCTCCGGGCCGCCGGAGTCCGCGTGGCGCTCAATAGCGGGTTCAGCCGACAGATCGCCCGGATCATCATGGACCGCCTCGGCTGGTCCGTCGGGGGGCGGATCGACGCGAGCGTGACCAGCGACGAGGTCCCCAGGGGTCGGCCGCATCCCGACATGATCCGTCGGCTGATGGCCGACCTCGGCGTGGTCGACCCCTCGCATGTGGCGAAGGTGGGGGACACCCCCTCGGACCTGCTCGAAGGCCGGAACGCGGGCTGCGGCCTCGTGATCGGCGTCACCCGAGGGTCACACACCCGCCAAGAGCTCGAACTGTTCCCGCACACCCACTTGATCGATTCGGTCGCCGATGTCCCCGCGGTCCCGGGGATGGTTTGATCCCCGACCGACTCATGCCCCGCCGGGTCAGTCGGCGATGGCGTAGCGGATGATGCAGTACAGCGCCTGGACGCCGTCCTTCGGGCCGATCTTCTTCCCTTCGTGGTAGTCGCGACCGTTATAGCTGACCGGAATCTCATAGATCCGGCAGCGCCGCGCGGGGCGGCCTTCGATCGCCGGCATCTGGAAGCGAGCGACCTTGGCGGTGACCTCGGGCTCGAACCCGAACCGGTTGCTCTTCAGGGTGATCCCCCGGATCACCTCGCGCCGGAAGACCTTGTAGCAGACCTCCATATCGGTCAGGTTCAGGTCGGTGAAGAGGTTCGAGAGCAGGGTGAGGAACTTGTTGGCCTGCGAGTGCCAGAAGTGCAAGACGCGATGCGACTCGCCGATGAACCGCGAGCCATAGACGACGTCGGCCTTCCCCTCGACGATCGGCTGGATGAGCTGCGGATACTGGTTCGGGTCGTACTCGAGGTCGGCGTCCTGGACGATGACGATCTGTCCCGTCGCGTGCACGAAGCCGGTCCGGAGGGCCGCCCCCTTCCCCCGGTTCTTGTCGTGGTAGGCGACGATCAGGCTCGGATCCTCGACGGCCAGGGCGCCGAGGACGTCCCGGGTCCCGTCCTTCGAGCAATCGTCGACCAGGATAATCTGCTTGCGGATGGGGACCGCGCGGACCCGTCGTAAAATCTCGCGAATCGTGTCCCGCTCGTTGTAGACGGGGATCACGACCGAGACGGTCAGGTCATCGGGAATCCGATAGATTCCCATCTGGCGACAAGCCGCCTCTCCGAGGATTCGGGTGAGCCATTCTTTCCGTGCGTGTTCCTCGGCCGGGATCGTCGACAGATCGACCTCGGCGAGGGCTGGAATCGGGGAAGCAGGCGGGAAAGAGCTGGAACTCATCGAGCCATGGTCCTCGAGTCTTGAAGGCGCGCCGGAGAGCCGTCGATCCGGGTGGGGACATGGACGTGCGGATTATAATCGAACTCGCGCGGCAGAGAAAACGAAACGGTCCACCGGAGCCTTAGGAAGCTCCGATGGACCGGGGGAAACCGCTTCATTT
>JAABUR0100003048.1_pt1 | contig 24082 bp, 29 predicted proteins | sample 5560091 | NCBI WGS metagenome assembly JAABUR01 (sample SAMN10711879, study PRJNA513375) | rock metagenome | isolation source: Antarctica rocks | place: Antarctica: Victoria Land, University Valley sud
TTTCTCAACCTGACGCTGGTCCTCAGCCGCATTAAAGACCCTCCTGTTTGGACTTCACAGGCGTAGTCTCTCCTCTCGTACAAGCTGATAACCGGATGCCTGGCATACGGTCATCCTACCATAATATATGGCCCGGTCTTCGTCTCCACTTCTGGACCCTGCCCACCTACTCTATAAGGAACGGAAACGGCGTTGGCGACTTCAGCTTAGTATCGTCATATCTGACATGGAGTTTTGGTAGAACATGAAACTGTGTTTGTAACCTCGTCACGATTTCGATCCAACCATCTGGACTTTTCACATGGTTGCGTCGGATTTTGTTGCCCCTCTAAGAAATTTGCCTCCCCCTCAAGTACCCGAAGAACCTTGATTGTCATCCGAGGTATCTTATCACTCAGTCTTCCCTTCAGAACAGCGATGGCTTCATCCTAATCCTGATGAACGTCATGGTTGTATCTCCTCCCTTCGCCTATCGGCTAGGGTTTGGACGTTTTACGTTGAGATTCAGACCAATTTGAGAGAGATTGACAAAACGGCGGATTGGAGACGATGTTACTCGGGCTGCAGAAAGGTTTTCTTCAGGATATGTCCCACTCTGGGCTCCAATTGTCACCACGCGCTGCTTGCGATAATGCCACAACTTCTCAGAAATTAAAACTCCACCCGGCCATCCCTATACGTGACAATGTAATGTATTTACCCATGTATAAGGATTGACTTACACATGGCTCTCTAGTCTCTTCTGTATGCTTTTGATGTTTGAACCGTTGATTTGCACTACCGTCGCGACTGATGTGAAAACAAACATTGCGGTGAGGTGATGACATCGTTCCAGGGTTGAGCGACCGCCTGAGGTTCTAATGCCAAATTCGAGTAATCTTACATATTGCTCCGTTGATGTTTTGACCTCTTGAACTCATCAGACTGTTAGTGTACTTTTTTTAAGGATTCTTATCTTTGGACGGAGTACGAAAAGACCAGTGTTCCGGAAGATTGCTCAGAAACCCAATCTCCCGGAAGTTCCATTGTTGAAAAAGAGCCGCGTCCTCATGACATCAAAAAAATCTATTCAAACAGCATTATAAATTTGGATCCATAACTGGCCTCCATATTCCTATACAAAGTGTACAAATGGTACAATAAAGCTTGTAATCTGATACAAAAACCGAATCGAAGCGAGCGACCAGCACTAACTTGACAGAAAGAACTCGAACAGTCTAGGAAAGATGACGGAATGCATCATAAACGATGGCTCCTGAAGAAATTTGTTGTTCTGGTGTCTCAATGACGGGTTGGGTGCGCACAGCCTCAGGCTTCGACAACCCGTGTTCCAGTAGCTCGTAGTTGGGAGTCTGCGAATTCGAATTTTCGGAATGACGCTCGCCCTTCAATGGAGGCCGTAGCCCTTTACGGGGTCCAGTAAGTGAATAGTCGCTGGGCGGCGAGCCTCTCAGTGATCTCCCTCTCGACAGGGCAAAGGTCTGTTGTAGCTGTGCCTCAAGTCTTCTGTTGGCGTTTTCCAGCTGTTTGACATATTCCGTTGCTTTTTCTAATACGTCTGCCTTATTCACCTTCAGTGCGGCACTCGAGCTTTCCGTAAGATGGTCAGATCGACCTTGACGAGCAGCTTCCGACTCAACCTTTGCTCGAAGACATGGAATACTGTCCCGAAGCTCTGCTATCTTCTGATTCAACCTGCTACGATATCTTCTCTCGATGGCGTTGTGGGCTTTTCTCCTAGTCTTCTTCCGTTTGCCGCCTGGGATGGAGAGGGTTTTGCCCCCTCCAGGGTCGCTCGCGATGCTTTGCGTTGGCGAGGCTATTTCGTCAGGATAGGTACCGGGTATCTGGTCGTGTATCACAGGCCTCTGGCTGGCCGATGACTGCAGCAGTCGCACTTCAGTTGGTACCAGAACAGCCGACCTTGAACTTCCTTGGAGATTGTCCCCTAGTCGCCGCACAGAGCTCTCAGTGAATTCAGGATTCAGCGACCGTCTTGTCGACACGGATACTGGAGCATGAATTTGCGATCCGGTTTCAGAAGCATTACTGGATCTGGTCCGAGCACAAGCTGATCCCGTGGTGGCGAGAAATGAGTGAGGATCGGACACCCGCGTTTGTCTTTGGTTGCTGAATTGCTGAGCTTCATCGATGGGTACTTGAATACCAGGCCTTTCAGAGTCTCCCCAGGAGCCAAAGTGACCAGCTGGACCCGAACCTTCCAGTTCCCAGGTTCCACCAACATCTGTCGACCCGTTCCATGAGTAAGACTTCGGATGAGGAGAGAGTTGTGATTGAAAGGATGAAGGTGAGTTATAAACAGAAGAATTGAAGTCTGCAAGTTGGTCGGATGAAGCGTGGAAAGGCGCCCATCGAAAATCATGTACCTCTTGGCTCGGATCGTTGTGATCAACACGATTAGTGGTAAACACGGGCACCCCACGCTGCTGAAGACCATTAGGGGGTTATCAAGTTGCAAACACGAAAGGGTGCCCACCACAGTTTGCTCCTGACCGTCGGTAGGGGCGTAGTGGTTGAAAGAACTATCCATGGCTCTTGGCTGCTTGGGTTCCGTCAAGAGCCCACCGCCTGGGCAAGCGAAGCAAGAAAATCCTGGCAGAGGTTCTTGATGATAACGGGGAGTAGTTGCCTGTCATGTAACTGCCCATCAGCTGATTATTGTATGTGACCAGCGTCAGCTTTCAAATGCCAAGTAATCTATTAGTACAGCGCTTCAAAGTGGTAAAGTGACAAATCCTGGGCTATGGTGTACGTACAACAGGAGCTCGGCACCGACACGCACATGAGATGAAAATTTCGATGGTTCAAGAGATTGACCCTCGGGACTTGTGGCCTGCAGGCTGCAGGTTGCCTAAAGTCTGTGCCTGAGAACCGTGTCGCAGGGACGGGGGGGGTCCATCATCTCTGGGACGAACTCACAAGGCTCCTTTACCCCAAGGCTGTACTGGATTACGAATACCAGATGTTCAACAGACGGCCTCTGCCAATCAGAGCCGAATGAGAGCAATGCAACCTCGATCGAGGCTGTGAGATTCTAATGATTCTAATGCATAGTGAAGGCTCTGCATGAGGATTTCGAGGCAACCATTGGCTGCGCTGGAGTTTCATTGCTCCAAATGCAGGAGGACCCTGTCACACGGCAGCTTTCGTTGCTATACTGGGGGATCGTCTGCCGATTCCCAACATCGGTTGGGGCTTGAAATTGAAAAGAGGTCAACACGCAATCGGGGATGATAATCAACATCTCGGTGAAGCTGGAGGGTCACCAAGACCGGTATACCTTGGCTAACACGTATCTGGGCGCATTCAGCGTCCAAGAACAGAGGTTAGTGCTTAGTCGTAGCATGCTGTTGGAAGGAGGGAGACTTCCCCGGAGTAACGGTGTGCTTTCGGTACGAGGTACATAACCGTCGCCCTGTAAGGCCTAAGGTAGGGCTTAGACCACTTAGACCACTTAGACCGCAATTTACCGCCACCATGCAGACCTCAGCTACCTTACCATACCTTACCTTACTTTGTGCTTTGTACTTTACTTACCTTACCTTTCCCCTTGCCCGACCTTGCGATACCGTATTGGCCTTCATCTCTCATATCATTCATCACCTTAGCTTCCATCCTTTTCATCTCCGGCTGCTTGTTGAGTAGCAACAAGAACAGGTAAAGGTAATCAAACGATTCATCTTAGTAGCCAGATGGATTGGTCAACCCTTTCAGCTGTCCGTCCATACTCGGGGTTTGGATGGTGAATGCTATAGTGCAATAAAATGCTGTGCTCAATCCGAGGCACTCCCGGTTTTGGCACATAGCGGTATGCAGGTAACAAAACCTCACCGCCACAGAAAGCAAATCACCAACGTACCAGGACAAAGCCATTCTTCCAGACTTCTGTGCCCATCCGTTCTCTTTGGCCGTCAACACCCAGTAGGCCGTCTAATGATAGCGAGTTGGTGTCGCTCACGCAATTGATGGAAATGGAATGCAATAAGATACGAAGGTAATTCCTTCGCACTCAGCCCCTGCTGTTTAATCTCGGACATTGTACCGAATGTATTGATATCATGTGATCAAACTGCTTCAACCTTCGCGCTCGCTGGGTCAGTAATGCTTTTAGCTACTATTGAACGTTTTCCATTTTTGTTTGAGCTTCAGCAAGCAGCCCACAAAATTCGAATCAACATATTACCCCAAAGACTCTTGCGCAAAGATGTGACAGGATTTACGACCATGAGGATGTGGGTGCAATCAACGGCAAAGAGAGCAAACATTATTGATACAGGTATGGAGAAAGGAGAAAGCCTGAATATGATTCCCCTAGCATACGACGTAAGGATTATACGAGGATACTGTAGTCAGATGAAAGCTAGAGACGCTGATAGGAAACCCTTACACACGCGTCAGCTAGAGGGCTTATTCCGTTACCTTAGGATGATATCTGTTGCAACCGAACCATTGGTATCTTTTCTTCATGGATGAGATCACCTATTCCATGGACAGAAGCCTCATCGATGGATCGGAAGCCCGTTTGACGGAGAACCCCACCCGACGATTAAATCCCCATCAATTGAGGTCTTTAAGGTATCCATTGATGAAGCTATCATTCATAAATCACAAGATCATATAACATATACTCGGCAGTCGCTTCATCACTCTACCCACGTAGCTGACGCTTGCTTCGCTTCTTCGACGGTCTCATCGAGATCGAAGAAGAGAAACGATAGAAGGACTACATTAGTAAACACTTATACAACGAAAATCTACCTAGGTAAGAATTACGTCAATGTAAGTTTTTCCATGAATACAAGGCTATGTCGATGGATAAAGGCCCCAGAGTCATGGAATAATCGATGAGGCTGCTATCCATAGAACTCAGGTAACGACCAATGGGGTGCTGATCATCAGCTAAAGTACTAGGTAAGGAGACGTACGTGATAGCAGAAGCGATACAGGCTCAGACAGGAGTAGTCGTCGAGCCGGTTGGATGCTTGAATACTTCCGTATGCAGCGTATTGTACGGATATGAGACATGACTGAAACACAGGGACATGATGCTCAGGGGTGCTCTACCATACCTGCAGATGCTGACTAAGGTAAGATACGTCAGAGTGAAATGGAATGTGGGGGCTTCCAACTCTAGCCTGTTTCAGGCTAGTCTCCCGTCAAGCGAGCCAGAACAGAATGGAAGGGCTTTATTTCCCCTCCTATTATCATTGATATTTGTGTCATTCTCGGTACCCCAATTGGTCTCTTGCCATTGTCGCTGTTCAGTCTACTATGTTGCAGTTTCTTACCGACCGTGTTGTCAATCGCTCCCCTGTCAATCCATGACCTTTCCTACGCAAATACGACTACGAGTATCGCGGCGAGCAGTGGAGGGGAGTAGTTGAGAGAGAGATTCCTTTTGTTCCTTTGTCGCTTTTTCGCCGGCAGAGGTGGTCGGCTTTGTTCAACTCGGACCTTGGACTCCTCACCGTTAAACCCCAAAAGTATTTTATCCCCGGTTCCTCCGACAGTCCCACACAGTTCCTGAAGGCTACGGTAATAAGATGGTAAACCTTGAGGATGTTGCACAGCTCGTAATCCGACAAGCCGCATCGACAACTACAACTACCGCGGCGCAGTCGACCACTATATCATGTGATACTGGAAACGGCTATGATGGACGCATTGGCCTGCGTGTCTCTGCCATCTTCGTCATCTTGGTTGGCTCCTCATTTGGTAAGAAAACCGTATCTCTTGAGAACACGGACCTGACAATTGAGCATAGGCGCGGTCTTTCCAGTCTTTGCAAATCGTCACAAGGGCGTTGGCGTGCCAGAATGGGCCTTTTTCATAGCCAAGTACTTTGGCTCCGGGGTTATCATTGCCACCGCATTTATACACGTAAGTATGAGGCAGGCTGCTGAGAGGCTAGGCCTAGAGCTGCACAGTCACACGATGCACAACGACTCCATCCCCGTCTCCAGGCCTCCAGCAAGTGGCAGAATCCCAGCTAATTTATTCCCAGCTCCTCGCACCAGCCAGCCACGCCCTTATGAACCCCTGCTTGACTGGTCCTATTACACAATACGATTGGGTTGAAGGCATAGCTCTGATAACGGTATTCCTTCTCTTCTTCACCGAGCTCATGGCCATGCGCTTCTCCACGTTCGGCCATACCCACGATGACGACAACCATGACGAGCTCAACCCCATTGGAGAACGGGCACAGTCTAACTCGAGCCACGGACATGCGCCAGGCGACGATCACCTAAGTCACTCTAGAGATCATGTCGATCCTGATGTCGAGGAAGACAGAGGAAAACCTGTTGAAGACTTTGCAGCACAGATGACTGCAATATTCATTCTCGAATTTGGGGTAGTTTTCCACTCTGTGTTCGTAGGATTGACGCTTGCGGTAGCAGGCGCAGAATTTAATACCTTGTATGTGGTGCTTGTGTTCCATCAGACATTCGAGGGTCTCGGTCTGGGCTCGAGGCTGGCGGTGACTCCTTGGCCAAAATCAAAAAGATGGACACCGTATATCTTTGCCTTGGTATATGGCTTCTCAACACCGATTGCTCTTGCCGTAGGACTTGGAATTCGGAACACCTATGTACCAGGATCGCAGACTGCATTGATCGTAAATGGGGTTTTCGACTCCATCAGCGCCGGCATCTTGATTTATACGGGATTGGTGGAATTGATGGCCCATGAATTCATGTTTAGCAGTGTGATGCGGAGAGCAAGACTAAGAGTGGTACTAAGTGCATTTGGAATGATGTGTCTAGGAGCCGGTAAGTCCTGGGAGCCTTGGGCATAAGCCTAGAGATGCTAACTAGTTATAGGATTGATGGCTCTCTTGGGCAAGTGGGTTTGATCATTGCAGGGAGAACCTGGGACATATCAATCGCCATATCACGGCCAGACGAATTGCACATAGGCAGTGGTCATATGATAGGAAAAAATGATGTGGACTGTATATATGCGATACGGAGTGACGGGTGGACTACAATTATTTTTTTAGATTATGCTCTGAAAAGGGCTTCCGAAGGAGTTGAAGCCATTTGACAAATCAGGGTAATTTACGAGACTTGTAAGACGGTGGAGGTAGATATTAGGGGAACTAATAATCGGACTGGACACATAGTATGCACGGCATATTGATGAACACAAGAATATGTGGTGTCCAATGTTACCTTATGCATCCCTATTATTCCTTTAATTTTTTTTGAAATAACAGATAGTCAACAACATGTCTGCGGATTCGAAGAACCTGGCCTATAATTAGTCAATATTGGTCCCTAGACAGACCCTGTCAACGACTCGACTCACCGTATCTGTAATTTGCATTTGGTCGCGCGAACCTTCCACAAAAACGGAGCAGACCACGAGCTGAGCGGAAATATCCTTACCACCCAAGTAAAACCATCCCTACCCTCGATCCCCTCATCTCTTATCAGACTCCGCAATCATCGTCCCCCTCTCCTCCCTCTCCCTCGCAACCTGCCTCTCCTCTTCCTCCGGTGTCCTTGTCTTCAGCTGCAACGCATGAATCCCTCCCGCCGTCTCCAGCTCCTCTTTTAGCAACGCATACACCATCCGATGTCTCGCCGGTTGCATCTTGGACCTGAAAGCCTCGGAGGTGATGACGAGGCGGAAGTGCGTTTCTTTCGAGACGCTGCCGGCCATGGCTTTGTGGTGGGAGTGGAGGCTCGAGTCGTTGTGGATTTCTAAGGTTGAAGGGAGCAGGACTGCTCCGATCTAGGGTTTGTTGAGTACAGGTGGTGAAGGGGAGGAAGTCTTGCTTCGTACCTTGATGCGCATGGCATCTTCGATTGGGGTTGTGGATATTGTGGACATTTGCCTTGCAGCACGTAAGATGCTGCGCCGTAGCATTGACAGTAGATAGGTCGCCTGAAAGCTACAGCTGAGGCGGTTTGTTTCGCATTCAAAGCCAAGCCTGACTCCTAAGATGCTACAATGATAGCGTGATGCAGAGGTCACTGTAGTCTGTGCCATGGCTGTACATATGTTCTGCAGTAGTAAGTAAATATGTAGCGCGCTGTGCTGGCTGGACCGTCGGCGAACTGCCGGCCCGACGTCACCGATACCCGCATGCTTTTCCCGAGGTGCCGAGATCCTCCTCCACTCGTCCAATGGTAACTCTTTTCGGGGAGAAGTGCCCTCTTCTCTCTGCAATGCATATGCGAACAACTCGGCGCTCAATCACCTCTCAATCACTATTTGCTCAATTGCTTCAAAGAAGTTTCATAGCTCCGCAGTCTCTTCGAATGGCTTCAACCCTACCAAAACTACCGGTCTTCGAAGCAATCGCTAATCATAATCCTCAAAGCACCGCCGTTATCCATAGCAAGTCCGGCCGGCGGTTCACCTATGGAGAGCTCCTTCGAGATATCGCTGATGCGAGGAACAGTCTACGCCACACCGCCGGGGAGCAGAGATTGGAGGGCGAAAGAGTGGCTTTCCTGGTGGAAAATGGATATGACTATGTGGGTGCGAAGCAGGCGGTGTTCGGGTTTTTCGAGAGGTTGTACTGATTGCATATAGTAACCCTGCTTTCCATCCTTGGCAGTAATAGTATTGCCGTACCTTTATCGTCTGGATTTCCCGCGAGCGAGCTCAGGTATATATTGGACAACAGCCAAGCTCTGATGCTCTTGTCCTCGGCCAAATTTCAAGAGAAGGGTGCAGAAGTGGTCAAGGAACGTTTGGAGAAGTCCCCAATCTTGAGTACTGTGAAAAAGAGGCTTGAGGGAAGCGGATCCAAGGAGAACATTAAGCTTGAGGGAGATGAAGAAAGTAGAGGAGGCATGATGCTGTATACATCAGGAACGACGAGTCGTCCGGTGAGTCGTGATCAAGCACTGAACCAGACCTCTACTGAAAAGAAATCCGTGAAGAAAGGCGTTGTACTACCCGAATCGGTCATGACAGCTCAATCTCAATCACTATTGAAAGCGTGGAACTACAACCCCACAGATCACCTCCTTCACGTTCTTCCGTTACACCATATCCATGGAACGATAAATGCTCTCATGACGCCTCTCTTCGCCGGTTCGACAATCGAATTCATGTTCCCCTTCAACGCTGATGCATTATGGGGACGTCTCGCCGCCCCTTTTCTGCCCAAGGACCAACAGCAAGATAACTCAAAAGAACCAATCACATTCCTTACCGCAGTACCCACAATCTACAATCGCCTCCTTTCCACGCACGCTAAACTCCCGTCATCAGTCTCCGAAGCCTCTAAAGAGGCCATACTCCCGAAACATCTCCGCCTAAATATTTCCGGCTCAGCAGCACTTCCTACACCCACAAAGACCGCCTGGGCCGACCTTAGCGGCGGCAACATCCTCCTAGAGCGTTATGGCATGACTGAAATTGGTATGGGCCTAAGCTGTGGCCTCGACTTCCGAGATCGCGTCGACGGAAGTGTAGGCTGGCCATTACCCTTTTTAGAAGCCCGGCTCGTCGACACCGAAACGAATGCCATTATCGAACCCGGCGGGGAACTTGACAAGGACGGCCGAGTGCGGGAAGGCGAGATCCAAATCCGGGGGCCCACGGTCTTCAAGGAATACTGGCGCAACCCAAAAGCCACTTCCGAAGAATTCGTCGAGGGAGAAGACGGGAAAGGACGCTGGTTCAAGACCGGAGATGTGGCGACAAGGAAGCATATCGACGGCGCCGGACAGAGTGATCAGGAATGGGCGCGGGGGCCAATGTATTTCATCCGCGGCCGCAAGAGCGTCGATATCATCAAGAGCGGTGGGGAGAAAGTCAGCGCGCTGGAGATTGAACGGGAGCTTCTATCTCTGTAAATCGCTCCTCTCTCATTGTCCCCTTTTCTCCTTCTCCCCTCCCTCTCCCTAACCCCCCTCCTCCCTCCCAAACCCAGCTCCCTAACTAACCCCCATCCCTACTCCACAGCCCTCAAATCTCCGAAGCCGCCGTCCTAGGCATCCCCTCGGACCAATGGGGCCAAAAGGTTGCCGCGGTCGTCGTGCTCGATCCCGCTTACGCAAATACCGGCCGAGGCGGCAAACAGTGGGGCCTGATGGATATGCGGAGGGCGTTGAAGGAGCAGTTGGTGAATTACAAGATCCCGCAGGAGATGAGGGTTGTGGAGGGGATCAGCAGGAATGCTATGGGGAAGAGTGAGTTTTCTGTTCCTTTGTATTTTAATTCTTCAATGTGAGCCGGGGGGGCATGTGAGTGAGTGCTAATGGCGTTTGTGCGTAGTTAATAAAAAGACTTTGGTGAAGGAGATTTTTGGTGATGGTAGATGAACCTAATTCCCGCGAAGCTCTGGACGCAGTGATGAGGTTTCTGAGGGATAGTTGCGGGGAGGATAATCTTGGGCTGGGTGGATGCAAGAGGTTGTGAGTGTACAAGAGCAATAATGCAAGACGCAAGCCACCTCCCATCATCCTAAGCAATCCCACCACATATCTACCAAACACAACAGAGTATTTATATCCTCCCCGCCCCATACCTTCCCCCCCCAGTCCCATCCCTCCTACCTCCCACCGCCTTCCCCTAACCCCCTTTCCCTATCCCCTCGCCCCATCCATTCCCAATCCCCAATCCCTAATCCCCAATTCCCAATTCCCTACCCCCTCGCCCCATCCAATTCCCAATTCCCAATCCCCAATCCCCAATCCCCAATCCCCAATTCCCAATCCCCAATACCACACACCCATCTCAACCCCCCCGGGCACAATCCTACTACTGTAGTACCTCTACCCCCAAGCTCAGCCAACACATCGCCTCAAGAACCAGAAACGCGATTCTTATCCACGGTGAGTATCGATCGGTACGGGGGAGCTGAATGGGTAAAAAATACAAACATTAAACATTAAGCATTAAAAATAAAAAGGCAAAAGAGGTTGGTTGGTTGGCGAAATTGAAGAGAGAGATAGGGGGGAAGATGGGAAAAAGAGAGGGGGTGGCTTTCATTGAAATTAAAAAAGAGGGGACCGCTATGGCTGGCAAAGACTGCAAGACGCAATACCTTTGTTCCAGTGGCTTGCATCCCTTGCAGCCGAACATGCTCGTGAAGATCATCGACCAGTGTGCTCGAAGAGCGGAAGAGGGGCTTTGATGTGAGATTGGCATAAGATACCAACTGGATATCTATGCTCACATTTCTGGTATCAATCAACTGAAGCCGAGCCAGCCTGGTGCCCATAGCCACACGCCGTAAGCACCATGAGCAGAAATCTCCCCCTTTTCCACCTCCACGTCCCTTCCTCCCCACTCAGACCGTAAACTTTGCCTTCGCCCTCGTACTCCCGCTATGCGCGCTCTCAGTATGCCCCGAAAACTCCACCACCTCGCTCTCCTTCAGCCTCAACACATCCTTAAACTTCCTCCCCAAACCCAACAACACCTCCTTGCTCTTCTCTGCAGTCCGCCCCTTCCCCCCCGCCACATCCCCATCCCCGCCGCCTGGCACGCTCTTCCCCACCGTCTTGGTCCACAGCCCGATTCGATAGAAGCCTTTGCGGACATTGACAACGACACCCATGACTTCGCCGTCGTTGTCGTTTTCGAGCGTCTCGCCGATGGCGCTGAGCATGATGTTAAGCCAGAGTTCGTCAATGGGGGCGGCGCGCTTGTCTTTGAACTGGTAGGACCATTTACCGCCGTGCTTGTTTTGGGGGTCTTCCCATTCGGGGCGGATGCCTTTCTTGAAAAGGTGGTAGTCGGATTTGAGGGCGAGTTCGGAGGTGGGGGTGATGTTGTTCTAGATTGTTGAGGGATGGGTTAGTGGGTCGTGGGGAAGTGAATGTGTGGGGAAAGGTGAGGATGAGCATACGTAGACGCCCCAGAATTCCTCTACAGAGTCGAAAGTGACGACTTCTTTAAGGAGGTCGTTCCAATTGTTGTCTCCCTGTGCTGCATCAGCATCAACTGTTTTGTCAATGGCTTCTAAAGCGCACCTTCCCACTGGGCGGCTTGGTGAACCACAGCGTCCACTCATGCATCAAGGGATGCTTGACGTTGAAATTCTCTGCATCGTGAAATACCGTGACTCTATCGTCACCATCTTTTGGTTGTGAGGCTGCCTCATCTGCATTCATAGCTTCGTTATTCGTTTCGTCGGTATCTTTTGCTGGAGAAATAGGAATGGTGTCAAGAGGGACTGGTGAACTGGGATTTGCAGATCCGTTTGTTGCGGTGACTGGGGTCTCAAGAGTCGCCATGGTGGGCTGAGACCAGATTTAAAAGGAAAGAGTGAACAGCTAGGTGAGGAAGTTTGACGCTTAGAGTGTTTCCGGTGCGGACTTGGATTTGGGAAATTTTGCTAGAGAAGCTGGAGGATGGCTATGATGGAGAGTTACAGTATGGTCATATGAGGTGAATGAAGAAGCAAGTTACTGCGCCAGGCAGTTCTGAATTCCGGGCAGAATGTGAAGAGTATGGCCTTGTGTTTACACTATTTCGGGCAAAAATTTGAAGCAATCGCAAACTGGGTGGCCCGCGATTGACTACGATGACCTTGGGAAATAGAAGGTGCAAAACGCTCAAGATTCACAGAGGCAGAATTGAAAGCTCTTGTGACATTTGGTGTATTCTGTACCCTAAGGCTATCATACTATCTATTCGTGTCGAGCACGAGCAATGCTTCTTTGGTAAAGCTAAAGAGACACCAAAGCGGCTGCCTTTCTGCCGTACCAAAGCTCTATGTGCATTCATGACCAATGCAGTGAAGCATTCTGACTCTCAAACTTGCCGCGAAACTCCTATTACACCCTGTAAATGCACGATAGATGAACCCATGGGTATCATCGCAATGCAGATGTCACTTGCTCTGGCTATTGAGGTAGCTCAAGTAGCAATTCCATCCTAGTAAAGTCAGCAAACAAACCTCCTGACTTTAAACTCACACGAGTAGGAACAAGACCTACCCAACGAGACCACATTGACAACCAGCACCCTATGCTCTAGCGGAATCAACTTGAAATTAATCGCCTGCACCCACGGCCAAACCATCCAATTTTTCTGCAGCGCTTGTGTATATGTGCTTTCTAATTTGTCCTTGGGACTTGTTCCTTCCATGATGGCCATGCTACTTAGGAATACGAAGAGATTTGTTGAGGCAAAGACGCATTGATCGGTTAGAACACGGGCGGCGATGGTGAGGTTGGGATTTTTGAGGTTGATTTTCTGTTGTAGGAATTTGAACCAGGTTGTCGCGGCAGGCCCGAAGACGGCTGTGATGGCATTGACAGGTTAGCTGTACATTATCGTCTAGAGACGGTGCGTCGGAGCTGATCCTGCGACTTACCACCTCCGTACAAAGCCATGCGCCCTGTCCGTGCGTAATTGTGCTTTTCCAGGCCCACGCGCTCAACAGCTTGCTGCGCCATGACATCTCCGGTCGCAAAGAGGATCTGAGGGAGAGATGTATTAGGGCATGTTTGAGATGTTGACGCTGTCTTTAGAGACGCATGGACTGACTGCAGTCGTGATACTCTGGGTGAGCAGGGGCCGCCGGGCGAGTTTCGCCTGATACCTGTACGGGGTAAGGTTAGTGATAGGGGTTGAAAATGGCAATTGCAGTGTCTTTCATAAGGCTTACCATCTTAACATCTTGATCAGTGTGATCTGCTAAAGAGAGCCACAGGTTTGTTGACGATGTCACTTATTCCCAATTCCATGGACATCAGACCTTATCGGCACATTCATTGACAGCGGGAAGCGGGAGCTACAGGTCATAGGGCGTCCAATGAATGGGAGTCTTCTGGTTAGTAGGTGGAGGGTTCTTGTGAGGCTCAGCATCATCGAGGGGGTAGGGATCAGTTACTTAGAGCTCTACGAATTCAATACACTGTCAGATGAAGCAGAAGAAGTTCAGGACGAATGGGTATCTATCGCACACAATTCCTGCACACCGAATAACATTACAAAGGTTTTGCAGCTACAAATTCCCCAACAGGAATAGTACCACTTTTGCCCATCGCCACAATGGAACAGTACCAATGGAACAGTACAGAGGGAAAGAGTATTCGATCCAATGAAAAGTGAGAGCATTCTTTATTATCAAAGTTTTGACCATACAAGCCTTCAATGACCGAGGGATCTCCTCAGTTGTAGATACTGAGGCTCGACGGCTAGTGCGCTAGAAAATCAACAGCAAGAGGTATGGATAAATAGGCAGATATGCCGTAGTTATCGAGTCCGTGGGGCAAACCAGTCAGTACAAAGGCTGCTAAGGTTTCTTGGGAATCACTACCTTGACCACAATCACGACCACGACAACGATGATTATGATGAGGATCACTAGCAATGGATGTCAGCAAGGAATATCACAAGAGAAATACGCAGGAAGGGTTGAGCTTACAGAAAAGGATTAGGCAAATCCACTTCTTTCGGTTCCTGCTCCGGGCTTTCGATATTGCGCCGTCCAACTGAGTGTTTGCTTGGCCAATATTTTCATGGGTACCCTCTGCTTTTTGCTCAATGTCCACAATAGCAGGTTCCTGTTGAATGATGGCAGCATCGACATCCTGGAACAGCTGGCCAAGCTCAATCATCTGTTGCTCGATCTTCTGGATGGCCTCATGTCTGCCTTGTACAGCGCGCAGTGCGGACTGGGATTCACCTCGTCGATTGCCTTGCAAAAGCTAGAGGGGTTTAGTATCAAGGCTAGAGTAGGGTTGGACGTACTTACAGCTTGAGTGAAGACTTGGTTGTTCGACGTATCTTCGATAGCCTCCCGAACCTCTTGTTCGCTCGCATCAGGTCTGACAATTCGATATTGCCTCTCCATTTGTGCGGATAGCTTTTGCCGGAAGCTGCTCTCGAGTTGCTGATACTCGTTGATGGCAGCTTTCAGTTTACGGTCCACCTTGCCAACTTGCGGGGCGTTCCTTGCATCTCCAGATTCTCTCTGAGACTTGATGTTTTTGATACGTGCACCAAAGTTTCGGTAAAGTGTCATGGTCTCTGAGCCAAGAGCATCCAATTCGCGGTTTGTTTGAGTGTTCTGACTCGCGTCGGGATCGTCGAGTGCACGCTGCTGTAGAAATCGAAGGCGCTCAAGGTTCCGTTCGATAGCATCAATACCACGATCAATGTCTCGACATTCGTTGAGTATTGCGTTTGGATCCCGTCCTCCTGCCTGACCATATGCACCAGCTTGTCCGTTTACAGGTTGCATCTCCACATCATTTCCCCCTACTGCTCGACGTCAATCAACGTCCCTATAGTCTAGCACGGTTGAGCTTACCATATCCTGTAGTCTGACCAGTAGTTTGGCCATAGGCGTTTCCGTTGCCATAGCCACCTTGTTGCGGTCGCCCTCCGTAAGCAGGCTGTGGTGCAGCCGGCTGGTTGTATGGGGTTCCTGCTTGCTGGGCGTATGGGTTACCAGCATCTTGGTTGTATCGATTTGCTCCTCCTTGTGCATAAGGATTGGCCTGGCCGTAGCTGCCTTGGTTGTTGGCCCCGTATTGCTAGAGATGCGAAGGGCAAAATTAGCGATTGTGCCCATCACGTAGTATCTCATGCTGTATCAGGGTGGCCGTTGTCTTCGAGTGAGAATGCCTTAGGACTTCTCGTTCAAGGGTGTGGTGCTTACAGCCATGGCGGTCCTCAAGTCCTGAAGCCCCTGATCTAGCGATGGTCTCGTCTTTCAGGGAGGGGAAGAAAGCGAAAATCGAAGTGAAAAACGCCTTGATGGTGAGCAAGAGAGGGTGATGCGGCGGCAGAAAAGAAGTAGAATGCTGATGCCTGATAAGCTGCTGACCTTGAAGAATAGGTACAGGTACAGTTAGTAGCTATGCGAGAGTAAGATTTTGAGGTTCCGCGTAGCGCCGCCTTCACGCTTGGTCCTGAAACGGCTACACTGCTTTTGAGCGACGATCAAGGGATCCTGCAATTCGGATACTCAAAAGGAAAATTGTTACGGAGTACACTCGTTCGATTTCTCGTCTTGCGAACCTTGCAAAGACAAGTCAAATCAGCGGGTGCTATAAAGGCTCATTGAAGCAGCTAAGTTGCATTCGAGAATGGCAAAAGCTGCGTTGCGTCTGCCTGCTGCGCCTCGCTATTGTTAGACGAGTACCTAGAGCTGGAATCCTTTTCTCTCGCAATCGCGCGTCATCAGTTTGGCGCAGCCCTGGTGGCCCGCTCCTCTTACTTATCAGTCCGACTCGTTGGAGTCGGGCTTTGAGTACAGTCTATTACATGCTTTGGTCAGTCTTCGCTCGGAACTACCACCTATTCAAGTAGCTACGGCTTCTAATTCTATGATCTAGAGATGAAACATCCCTATGTAAATCGTACCCCCTTGAGAGGCTTATCATACAGTCGTACACGTATCCAAACTGCAAGCGTCTCCCATGCCGCAAACCCCTTTCCAACGCCTTCTGCTATGTTATCAAGTTCATGTCGTCCAGTCATAGCCGGTGATTCACTTTTTTCGTGCTTCGACGGCAGCGTGTGTCGCCACCCGTTTTCCGGATCCCCATCGTGTTGTCTCGTCCCCATTCTCCCACTCCTTCTCCTGGTAGCCTAACCTCTTCTTAACTTGATTCACTACCTCCGTGTCTCCCGTATTCTTTCCCTTGTTGTCACTAAGCTTAATCGCGGGTTTCCCACCTGCTGAAGATAGCTTAATCACTATATTCATTGGCAAAGATCTTTTGCGGTCGCGGCGAAATCTTGAAGTGTCGGATACTAGAGTAAAGTCGTCTACTTGTGTTAGTGGTACCGAAGGAAATGAAATGACTCATGTTGGACTAACTCGTAAAAAAAGTGCCAATACCAAAGGCCGCCTGGAAGCCAGCTTCTTCTGCAACTTTCTTGTATTCCAGGCAAAGCTTAACATTAAGCGAATCCGAGAATACGATAGTCTTCTTGTCTTTGATGCCTTGGCCGTCATAGAAGTCCCGCATAAGCTTCACAAACTCCAAAGGGCTTCCAGAATCTTGGCGAACGCCTTGGAAAATTTGCGCATACGTTCGCTCTTTCTTTCTCTTCTTGCCATCGCCGGCAATTGTCTTCGAATCTAAGCCAGGCATACTTGTCGCCGCTGGAATACGGGTCGTTACAGCGTCCGTCTTCGCCCTCTCAGCGCTGGGCATCTTCTGCTTGAAGGCTTCGAGGAATGCGGGCGTGCCGAATGTGTCCGTCAACGTTATGCCGAGGACCCCTTCTCCATAGCAGCTAAGCCAGTACCGCATTGCGGCTTCGTTTGCAGTCTCGTATTCGGTGATAGATGCTATTCCCATGAACCACTCATGGGCCACGGTACCAACTGGTGGTAATGCGTATTTCATAGCAAAGTGGACGTTGCTTGTACTTACCCTCCCCTTATTCTCCGACTTTGGGAAATTAATCCTACGCGACGCTGCTTTCAAGCCCTGTATCACCATCTCCTGGGTGCGGTAATCTCTTCTCCGCCTCGTGCCAAATTCTGAAAACATGCAACCGGCATCAATGAGATCCCTACCCTTGCAGTGAGCAAGGGCATGCTGGTCTTTATGCCTCCAGTCTTTGTCGCAGAATTTGAAGTAGGCTTCACTTATCAGAGCGAGCAACGGGATTTCGTAGAGAACTGTATCCAGCCACAGACCTTCCACATGCAAGTCTAGTTCACCCACATCGTTGGCGCTACCCGTATCGTTGATGGCTATCCAAGAGCTTCGAACGTGCTTCGAAGGCTGTAGGTGGAAAGACTTGAGGAAGTCCAGATATCTTTCGCTGAAATAAGTGCATGTAAACTTTAGGTACTTGAATTCCCGGTTGGTCAACGACATTTCTCCCAATTCTAGCGTTGACGATTAGCAAAGCCCAGGCAATATGGTGCCAGTGCAACCATACTAGTTATTTGCGCCTCCAACCATTGATATGCTTCACGTGTGAGTTTCATATGGGGAGTTCTGTTCGTAAAAGCGTATGTAACCTCTGCTGAATGTTAGCAAGGAATCTCAAAACAACAGTCGCCCGTACTCACCAACGTCAGGAAGATATTGAAGGATAGCGCATTGCATTGTGAGCTTGTATAAATCGGTATCCAACAGTGAGAAGACGCCCTCCGGCATCTTATACTCCGGGATTTCCTCTTCACTCTCATGATCGTCGCTAGGCCAAAAATCACATGCATCCCCAGTATACTCAGCCATGGCAGTTTGAGATGAAGAGGCACAGCTCTCGATGACAAAAGTGTGGGATGGGGACGAAGATGTGAGGATGAAGAAAGAAAGAAGCGATTGTAATTGTTGCTAAAGTAAGGTACTTAACAAAGCGCATGTGTTAATGACGATGTTTTGTTATTTTACAGCATGTCGTGCATACAGTGAAACGGGTACGCTAAGATAAGATTAGATCCTAATAAATACCCTGACGTGCCTGAGAGGAGATGATGATTGGCCCAGGGGCATAAAGCTCTGCTACAAAAGGCTGTGGAGACAGAGTAAGTCCTAATCACCCACGGGGTAGTTACCCACAGGTGGACGAAGCCACTCCACTCTGAGTAACTTGGCTACGAACTACATTACACACTTACCACTCTACAAGGGCAAGACCACCTCATTGAGTGAAAATTCCCAAAATATCTAACCCAAATCATGATCACCCCACACTGTAAATCTTCCGTCCAGTGCTTCATCCGGTGCTTCATATATGCTTTAGCCAGTGCTTCATCCAGTCTTTCATCCAGTGTTCCACCCAGTGCTCCATCCAGTGCTTCATATATGCTCCATATATGCTCCATCCAGTGCTTCGTCCAGTGCTCGATATATGCTCCGTTCATGTTCCACTCAGCGCTTCATATATATGCTTCATCCAGTGCTTCATTCGGTAAAATCATATAAGCCAAGAACAAGTAAAGATAGGAGAACTGAATAGACGCGTGCAGACGTGTACGGACCTAAAATTTTGATGTTCGATTACCGGAAGTCATGTGGTCAGTATTTTTTTCGATCGATCGGATTGAAGATTCTATAATTCTATTCTATTATATGTTAGATTGACCTCGAGCCAGCAAGCTTGTTTAGCCCTTGCGTGAAGCCAGACACGCGAAAGAAGAGGAAGATCAAATCCATGATAACCTATCTAGAACCGCATAGCCAACCATTCTAATCTATCCACCAACTCCTTCAATAATAAGTTCAAGGACGCCAGTCAGCGTAAGGGCTCCGCTGCACATATCCCACTCAGAAAATCCATTGGATGTCTAGCCGTTGGCAGGAGGGCATACATTGATGTACAAATTTTCCGATTCGCCATCGACGCCGGCCCTTGTTCCCCATGTTGTAACCCAAAAGGTTAGCAGCGCGTACAACTTGATGAAAGAATGGTAATATCCAAAAAGGATGTATCCAGGGAGGTAGACAAGATCACCAGGATTGCGCCAAAAGTGTGGGAAAGGCTTGACTAATTTCGAACAGAAAATCCAAGATCCAAGCCAAAACATTGCCGTTTTCGGACCAACGTGTTGAAGCACCGATTGCTCCCTGGCAAGCCACATTGTGTAGAAGAGGGCGGCATCGTAGAAGAGGGCGAAATTAACAAACGAAGTCAGGTAAACTGCGTAGACACACCACGGCTGAGTTCGCCAGACTGTGCCTTCCGAAAACAGGCTTGCGGCATTGCTGCGCCACGTTGTTCTGGACCAGCGCAAGCACTGCGAAAGAAATTTAGGATATGTCCCTAGTGTTGTTAGAATCCTGGCGTCATCAGAGTATTGTATCTTTATTTTCCAGCCATGATTGACCATCCAGCGGGTAATGAAGTTGTCGCTACACATGGTTAGCCCTGTAGATGCGATGCTCATTGCATCTGCAAAGATGTCGGAAGGGACATGACTCACTCGTCAGCGTGCAGTGGGCCGAATAGACCCCAAAAGATATATTCGTTGAGGAATCCATCAATGAAACTGGAGTTCTGTAGAATCTGAGTCCGGTGCGCTAATGTACGACCTGATAGACAGAAAACACCACCATCAATATTATTGGTCGCAGCAGTTTCGAAGTTATGGCGTTCGAGATAAATTGTCCCAATGAAGTTCCAAAAGTCAGCCCAAGAAAAAAAGGGCGACTTCCGTACACCACTTTTGCAGGTTCCAACAGCTCCAACACGAGGGTTGTCAAAAGGGACAAGAAGATTAGGGAGAAAGTGCTCGGGCCAAATAACGTGATCGTCGCAGAGAACCGTGATGGAGGTTTCGACCTAGCAGAGAACATGTTATCAATCCCATATCACAACTATGGATACACACAAGCAGATTATACAAATTCAGACATATCGCATATGATCATTGCACCATCTTTTTACTTAAAAGATCCAAACGCCGAGCATAGATAGTCTCCCAACCTTGGAGGGTCCTACCTGTTTCATCGCTTCGCACACTTGCGTTCTTTTGTTGGGAACCTTGCAATGGAATAGTCCGAACGCGGAGGAATTGTTATAGGATCTGCAGACATTCCTTGCCTCCACATCTTTTCCTATTCCGGCTGTGACTATCATGATCTTGGCGGGATTGTTTTTCATGATGGAGTCAATGCACTTCTCGAAATCATCTCCGGAAGGTTCAACAGTCGGAATTATCACCGTAACATCTTTCGGCAGTTGAGTTGGAGTCCTTGGACGTGTTGGTATAGGAGTCGCCTTATACGTCAGAAAGGAGATAGTATTTACTACCAAACGGGTGTACCGGAATAGAAATAAGATAATAAATGACTGAGTCCACTTATTGAGAGAGAAGAAACCTTCCACAGACGTGGAAACGGCTGGATGAAGGGACGCATAATTATATATAGGATTAACGGAGGTACACGAGACTGGCCAATATCGAAGCACGTCGAACAGAATGTGCGCTAGTACGAAGAATGCCGCCAGTCCCAAAAGCGCCAGGGAATCCTTATGTTGCCAATGCATGGAGCTGCGGACAGGGCTTTGCTGGCATGCACAGAACTACCGTATTTTCGAGCTGTAGAAGCAGACCAGGTGCTGAGGGGTGAAGGGCATATTCACGCGCTGAGCAGATCGAATAAAAGTACTACCAACGCAATGGTCGTCTGGTGAATGGAGACAAAGAGTGTGTTAAAGTGAACAACCCACGCCGTTTGCAACGAACTCATCGAAGACTGCCGAGATGCCCAACGCAGTCACGTCTGGCCATTGAGAGACGCAAACAATTCTTGGTCTACACATTGTGTTGTTACTTAGACAAAGGTGTAAGAAGAACCCGATGGCCATTCTGGAGGAACCAGAGCGATGCTCGCGGCACCAATGGCAAGCGTTACGGGTCTATCCCGGATGCAATTATCCACGTCGTGCAAGTATGAGATCGTCAATCCTTGTAGCTGGATCCGAGAACGAAAATGTTCATTGGGCTGACCAACGCGCCCCAGGAATGCAGTCGATTCTCAGAGGTTCTAACTAGAGCACATTAGCTTGGGAAATGACAAAGCCGTCACCAACAGAGTATTATCCTGCTCCTAGACCCAGTTCAAGGTCCACAAGAATAAAGGGCTACTTACTTTACAACCTACAAGCAATCGAGCAAGTCAACCAAGTTGAACGCATTCTCAAGAAATCGCTCGTGCTTCTACCAATGAAACAGATTTCACTCCCGGAGAAATGTCTTGTACGTTGGCGACTCCGAACAGTCCAAAAAAGGATACCCCAATTTAAAGAGGAACCCATCAAGTTCCTGTTTCTCTGCCAAAGGGCATTGGATGCCAGCTAATACCTTCCCAACGTCACCACCATGATTCCGGTAATGGAACAGCGAGATGTTCCTATCAGGGCGCAGTGTCGTGAGAAATTTTACCAGTGCTCCAGGTCGCTCTGGGAACTCAAATGAGTAAAGTCGCTCGTCCTGAACACCACTGCGGCCACCAACTAAATATTTGATATGTGATTTTGCAAGCTCGTCACCACTTAGATCGACGGCGACCATACCGTCGTTACTCAGTCGATTGATGAGGTCGGACAACTCTGACGTACGGAACGATGCGTTAACCGAGATTCCCATCAAGACGTTCGCTGATTCTTCCTTTGCATATCGATAGCTGAACTCGGTTACCGCGTGGGGAAGAACAGCCTTGATGAGATCTGCGAAAGAACCTGGTCTCTCCGGAACGTTAACACTCAGCAGAGCTTCTTTTTTCTCACCTAACGCAGCACGATCTGCCACGAATCGCAAGCGGTCGAAATTCATATTGGCGCCTGAAGCTATCGCGACCAATCCTCTTTTCGGTTTAGGTGACGGGTTCTTTGCTACGTATTTCTTGAGACCAGCCAACGCTAGAGCTCCAGCAGGTTCAACAATAGACCTGGTATCCTCGAATACATCTTTGATGGCCGCACAGGTTTCATCAGTCGTCACTTCGATAATCTCATCGACAACCTCAGAGCATAAGCGGAACGTCTCTTCGCCCACGGTCTTTACCGCAGCACCATCCGCAAACAATCCGACCTCATTCAGTACAACCCGCTCATGTTTCTTCAGCGATTGCACCATTGCATTTGCGTCGTAAGTCTCTACGCCAATGATCTTGACATGCGGAGCTATACGTTTGATATAGACGCCCAGCCCTGCAATGAGACCTCCTCCACCGACGCAGCTGAATACAGCTTCAAGATCTTGCAAGTTTGTTTGCCGTAGTAGTTCCATCCCAATCGTACCTTGCCCAGCTATCACATACGGGTCATCGAAAGGAGGGATATTCGTAAGGCCATAAAGCTTCTCCAGCCGGTGTGCTTCACTCTTGGCGGAGTCAAAGTCTTCACCGTATAGTACAACGGATCCTCCCAGGCGTGATACATTCAGGTGCTTGATCGACGGCGTTCCTGCAGGCATGACGATTGTCGCAGGTATCTTCAATTGTCGCGCAGAATATGCAACCCCTTGAGCGTGGTTTCCTGTATGCTCTCAGCCTTCAGCGGACCAAAGACTAGCTGCCTTATTCACCAGCAGAGCAGGCGACCACCCCTTTCCACCGTTCAGTTGGATCTAGATGTGCCATCTTATTGTATGCTCCTCTCAGCTTGAAGCTGAAGACTGGCTGAAGATCTTCTCTCTTTAGAAGAACCTTACATTCTAATCGGTTGCTGAGATTCACTGCGTGGGTCAATGGGGTCTCTTTGACGACGTCGTAGACTCGAGAAGTGAGGATAAGGCGCAAATACTACATCTTGTTAGCAGCCTAGAGCTCAATCCCACATAAAATCCCAGGATACGGACATCTGGATAGCCGTCCGGAAGTAGGAAGGCTGCAGGCACGGAGGATGAAGCTTTTAGCTTCTCTGTTGCAGTGGGCGAAGGATTGGCGGTGTACTCCGTCAACGGCATTCCATTGGATTGCGACGAGCCCAGTGCGGAGGTACCGTTGGCCATGGTTATGGAGGCCATGGCGCTCCTTGCGGAATAGACTTGAAGAAACTCAGATAAACTTTGTGCCGATAGGGCTGAGGGACGAGATCCCGTCTGTAGGGCTGACGTGACGGGCATATCGCAAGCGTCATTTTGAAAGCACCTATCCAGTCCAGCAAGTCTTCGAAGAGCCGGTGTACAAGCAACCTTATCCTGGCTATTGACTGGGACTTCTGTGGCTCAGTTGAAACTACTCGTTGATGCCTATGCGAAATCCGCTTGCCTCCCAGCATTGAACTCTCTACAATGTCTGGGGCACCTTTACCCTCATCGTTTGATGGCAATACGTAAAACCCTCCTCCCTTCACCACTCAAGACGAGCTGTACTAATTTTATCTCGAGGGAATTCTACGAAGAGAATCGGTGGCAGAAATTCTCCCGCCGGCTGAAAGAAGAGCCCTTAATCCCTTTCGGTTCGCAATGCTCCAAATTTTTAAAGGCTTCCTCTTCTAATATACTAGTACACAGGATGCGCTTTGACCTGCTATGCGCTCTATCAAGCTGGGCGATCCATCCACCATGGAGACTCCGTCACTGCCAACCGAATGTTCCGTAACCGTATCTATGCTCAGGCATTCACACTACTTGCGTTAGTGGCCGGATCAATGTACTACGATAAGGATCGAAAGAAGCGAAAAGAGTTCGAAGGGGTGATAGCAGAGAGGA